>ENA-ORTY01002434-ORTY01002434.1-human-gut-metagenome-genome-assembly--contig:-NODE-2434-length-17782-cov-2.632369_pt1 | contig 17782 bp, 19 predicted proteins | sample MGYA00241917_ERZ509198 | MGnify/ENA primary metagenome ERZ509198 (study PRJEB26280, sample SAMEA2338857) | human gut metagenome | biome: human gut; feature: human-associated habitat; material: faeces...
TCCAAAATGCATATAAAACTATTATGGATGAAAGAAAAAAAGGTTTTAGACAACAAAGTTATGGTGGTCAAACAACTGGTGGTTATCAATATACAGGTAATGATCAAGACGCTTATCAAGAAGCTCAAGGATTTATTCAAGGCGGACGTTATCAAGAAGCACTTAATGTTTTAAATCAAATACGTAATAAATCAAGTATGTGGTTTTATTTATCTGCCATTGCTGAAAATGGTTTAGGAAATAATATACGTGCTCAAGAATATGCTCAAACAGCCTTACAAATGGAACCTATGAATATGCAATATATTCTTTTAGTGAACCAATTACAAGGAAATACGAATCAATATCGTCAAACAAGCCAACAATATGGAAATCCTGCAAGTATGATGAATTGTTGCTATTCAATTATGTTATTAAATTGTATGATGTCTTGTTGTTGTGGTAGCATGCTATGTGTTATATGCAGTTTCCCACATGAAGGCATTAAAGGCACTGGGATACAAAAATGCATGGCTTGCATGGATTCCATACGGTGTATTTTATGCATGTGCGGATGCAGCAGCAGAGGGGGAAGGCGAGAAGGTAAAGTTATTTGGAAGCCTTGAACTTCCGGCAATGGTATTCAAGCTCTGGTGGATTTTACCGGTTGCACTGTTATTCATCCCGGTAAACGGCACGGTAGAAAATGTCATCACAATCGTATTAAACGTTGTATTCTTAGGATGCAGCTACGCTAAGATGTATGCAAAGTTAGAGGGTAAGCAGGAGAGCGAGACACAGGCAATCGGCTGTGTATCCGGTCTGATCCCGATCATTGCAGTTGTAAAATTCCTGTCTTATAAGGGAAACAACTAAAAAATCGAAGATGTATCGGAACCCGCGGTCAAAAGACCGCGGGTTTTTCTTATTCCTTTATTTACATTTGAAATACCAGGTGTTATAGTAAATCACGGATGATATTCCGCAGCGCGGAAATGATACCGTAGAAGAAAAGAGAACGAACCTTAGACCGCCAGTTTCCGACGGGACGTGGATCGAGGAGACCATGATTTCACAGGAAAGGTGCCGCATACTGCTTCCGGGAGGAGGCGTTTGTATTTCATTGAATGATGTACAGACCGAACGTATGCAGATCGGTTTTATCGGTGCCGGCAAGGTCGGCGTGTCACTTGGCAAATATTTTAAAGAAAAGGGCAGGAACGTAGGAGGTTATTACAGCCTGACCCGCGCGTCTGCTGCATGGGCAGCAGCATTTACACAGACAACCTGTTATGAAAGTTTAGAAGAAATCATCAGCAGTTGCGGCATGATTCTATTTACTGTACCGGATTCCGCCATCGCAGAAGTGTGGCAGCAGGCAAAGCCCTATGTATCCGGTAAAGTGATCGGTCATTGCAGCGGTCTTTACAGTTCAGACATCTTTTCAGACTGGGACAGCATGAACTGTCATGCATGTTCCGTACATCCTCTTGCTGCAATCAGCAACAAAGAAAATGCATGGAGAGAATTATCCGGCGTATTGTTCACACTCGAGGGGGACTCCTCCTATGTGAAGGATCTGGAGACATTTTTCCATTCCATGGGCAATCGCACCCGTATCATTTCCAAAGAAGACAAAATCAAATATCACGCGGCGGCAGCAATCTCATCCAACTATATGACTGCCTTATTTTCCATGTCCGAGCAGCTGCTTCTCGACTGCGGATTCGCACAGGAGGAAGCGCGAAGCGAGCTCTATGCACTTGCAAAGGGAAATCTGGATCACATTCTGACACAGGGATGCGTGCAGTCTCTCACAGGTCCGCTGGAGAGAAATGACTGTGCTACCGTAGAAAAACATATTTCCGCGTTAAATGAAAAACAACGGAAAATATATACTTCCTGTGCTGAATATCTCACAGATCTCGCACAGAGCAAGCATCCGGATCGTGATTACACGGAAATGAGAAAATTGTGCAGAAGCGGGGAACACAGCCCGGGCGCGGAATGCGCAGAAACGGTGTGAACAGGAAAACACAGTCTATGCGCCGGGAGCGCAGGAAAAGTGGAGGGAAACATGAAAAACACAGTATTGACGTTACAGAAGCAGAAGGAAGAACATGATAAGATCGTCATGGTGACGGCTTATGATTACACGACGGCGAAGATTATGGATGAAGCCGGTGTGAACACGATCCTCGTCGGGGATTCGCTGGGAATGGTGATGCTCGGATATGAGGATACGCTCTCTGTGACTATGGAAGATATGATTCATCACACGGCGGCGGTCTCCCGCGGTGCAAAAGATGCGTTTGTAGTTGCAGATATGCCGTTTATGTCCTACCAGACATCCGTGTACGATGCAGTTGTAAATGCTGGAAGACTGATGAAAGAAGGCCGCGCGAATGCGGTAAAGCTGGAGGGTGGCGTAGAATTTGCACCTCACATCGAGGCGATCGTGAAGTCATCCATTCCGGTTGTGGCGCATATCGGACTCACGCCGCAGTCCGTCAACGCGTTTGGCGGATTCAAGGTGCAGGGCAAAGATGTCGAGGCAGCGAAGAAGCTTCTGGCCGACGCGAAGGCAGTGGAAGCGGCAGGCGCATGCATGGTCGTGATGGAGTGTGTGCCGGCGAAGCTGGCAGCTAAGATCTCCGAAGAACTTACAATTCCGACGATCGGTATCGGCGCGGGTGCAGGCTGTGACGGACAGGTGCTCGTCTACCAGGATCTGCTCGCCATGTACGGCGATTTCCGTCCGAAGTTTGTGAAAGTATTCGCGAATGTCGGCGAGGTGATGCGCGAGGGCGTCAAAGCATATATCAAAGAGACAAAAGAGGGAACATTCCCGGGTGAGGAACATTGCTTTAAGATCGATGACTCGGTGATTGAAAAATTATACTAAATATAGAAAATGCCGAAAGGAGCAGATTATGAAAATCGTATCAACCATAGAAGAAGTAAGAGCACAGGTGAAGGACTTTCGATCGGTTTTGTGCCGACCATGGGCTACCTGCATGAGGGACATATGAGTCTGATCGATGCAGCCGGAGAGAATGACAGAGTCGTTGTGAGTATTTTTGTCAATCCGATGCAGTTTGGACCGACGGAGGATCTCGCAAGCTATCCGAGAGATCTGGAACATGATGCGAAGCTCTGTGAGGAGCACGGTGTAGATCTCATTTTCCATCCGACGCCGGAGGAGATGTACGGGGATCAGTTCTATTCCTATGTGGATATGGATGTGCTGACCAAGGAGCTTTGCGGACTCAGCAGACCGGTACACTTCCGCGGCGTGTGCACGGTTGTGACAAAACTTTTCAATATTGTGACGCCGGACCGCGCATATTTCGGACAGAAAGACGCGCAGCAGCTTGCGGTTATCAAGAGAATGGTAAAAGATCTGAACATGCCGCTTACGATTACCGGCTGCCCGATCATCCGAGAGGAGGACGGACTTGCAAAAAGTTCTCGTAACACCTATCTGTTGCCGGAAGAGCGGAAGGCAGCGCTTGTGTTGAGCCGTTCCATCTTCCTCGGAAAAGAGATGGTGGAAAAGGGAGAGCGCGACTGCAAAAAAATTCTTGCCTCAATGACAGCGGAGATTGAAAAAGAGCCGCTTGCAAAGATTGATTATGTAAAAATCGTAGATCTTGACACGATGCAGCAGGTGGAGAAGATCGACAGAGGAATCCTTGCCGCGATAGCAGTCTATATCGGAAAGACAAGACTGATCGATAATTTTATGTATGAATTGGAGAACTAAGCGATGACAATTACAATGTTAAAAGCAAAAATACACCGCGCAACAGTAACACAAGCGGAATTAGATTACGTTGGGAGCATTACCGTGGATATGGATCTATTGGAGCAGGCGGGAATCCTGGAATACGAGAAGGTACAGATCGTGGACGTCAACAACGGCTCCCGCTTTGAGACCTACACGATTGCCGGAGAGCGAGGCAGCGGCGTGATGTGCTTAAACGGTGCGGCGGCACGCATGGTGCAGACCGGCGACAAGATTATTCTGATGGCATACGCGCAGGTGACACCGGAGGAAGCATCAGAGCTTCGCCCGACGGTGCTCTTCGTGGATGAGAAAAATAAAGTCACAAAGGTGACAAATTACGAAAAACACGGAGAAATCGGATAGTAAAGGATTGTTTCATAAAATTCAATGGACTATAATGATTCTTATGAGTACGTGGAGAAGGCACGGAACAAAGGAGAATGATTATGCCGCAGTGTGTTGTAATCGCAGATGACCTGACAGGGGCCAATGCAACAGGAGTATTACTGAAAAAGATGAATTATAAAGCATACACAGTTATGAACACAGAACGGATCGAACTGTCTACTTTGTCGGACTGTGACTGTGTATTATACCCGACAGACAGCAGAGGAGTAGATACCCCTCTTCGCTCGCTGCGCCCTGCGTTACGTTGACGCTTATTCTTGAATTGACCATGCCAAGCGTCTTTTCGCTTCCGGTAACGGTAACGGTGCTGCCGTCTGCGCCTGTATAGGTTACAACCGGCACGCTTACAACGGTGGATGAACCCATGGTAAATTCGTGAATGTAAACATAAGGCGTGCCGGGTTCAACGGTTATGTCGCCTATCATGGCCTGCCTGCCGCCAATCTCCTTATCCGTAAGCGATACGCCCGAAATCGGCGTGATGCCCGAGTTGGTTATGGTGTAGGTAAGCGTTATAGATTCGCCGCGGGATGCTTGAGATGAACTGGCCTTTACGGATACGCTCAGCGCAGCTTCCGCCAAGCCCGCTCCGCTGTTCAGCACGGTTACGGAGGCAGTGGAGTATTTCTGCTCTCCGTTTTCTGTCCATGCAATGTCAAACCCTATTGGCTGGCCGAGCATGGCTGCGGGTATGGATACGCTTTGGCTGAACGCCGTGGTCTCACCCGGGGCAATGATGACACCGCTCGTTTCAAAGAATCGGGTGCCATTGTTGGAAACGGATATGTTCTCCATGGCATATTCCGAATCGTTGGCGATGGAAATGCTCAGCTGAACGCTGCCGCCTTCCGCGCCGAGCGCGCCCGGGTCTGACGTTACGTTTATGGATGCGGCCATGGCTACGCTGCCTACAAGCAGGCAGGTAAGGCCTATTATAATTGCGAAAACTCTTTTAGTGCGTTTCATCAATATACCTCAAAAGCTTTTGTCATCGGTGAACCGATACATACTCTATTATAACTTAAAAAATGCCCGAACGCCATAGCGAAGGGCAATATGTTTCATTTAATTAATATTCCGGCAGGCTACTGCGGCAGTACCAGTTCGCATTCGCCTGCGAGTTCCGGCTTGCAGCGGCCGTCGGTGCGCTCTATTATGGCCTTTATAATGCTGTCCGCATCTTCCTTTGCGCAGGATATCGAAAGGCGTATCTCGTCCGTAAATTCGCTTTCGGTTATTGCGGCGTTTGACTTTGATATCAGGCTTTCTATCGCACCGTAGCGGGAATAATCGCACCTGAGTGCTATCAGCGCGCCGGGAATGTGCTTTTCCGCGCCTGCTGCCTTAACGGCGTCTGCCGCGCCCGATGAATATGCGCGCACAAGCCCGCCAGCGCCTAACAGTATTCCGCCGAAGTAGCGCGTTACTGTGCAAAGCACATAGGTCAGCTCATTTGCTTTCAGCACTTCGAGTATAGGCATTCCCGCCGTGCCGGATGGCTCGCCCGCGTCGCTGAAGCGGGTAGTCTCGCTCAGTTCGCCTATCCTGTATGCATAGCAAACGTGCGTGGCGTCCGGATACTGCTTTCTTACTTCATTCAGCCTTGAAAGCGCCTCGTCCTCGCTCCTCACCGGAAAGCATTGGGATATGAAGCGGGAGCGGTTTATTATCCGCTCCGTTTTCGCTTCTGTATGTGCTGTTTTATACGGCCTCATGGGGCGTTAGCCCTTTATTACGCGCAGGAAGCCCTTCTTGCCCTTTTTCAGTATTATACCGCTTTCAAGGGCGGCGGGGTCTGCCGCGGCGTAAACATCGGTCACTTTAGCGTCGTTCATCAGTACGCCGCCGCCTTCTATCGTGCGGCGCGCGTCGCTCTTGCTGGTGCAAAGTTTGCCAAGCACAAGAAGATCGGTAACCCTAAGGCCGGTGGATTCGATTTCGGCATCGCTCAGCTTGAGTGTGGGCATATGCTCTATGTCTCCGCCGCCGCCGAACAGGGCTTCGGCCGCCTGCTGCGCCTTCTTGGCTTCTTCTTCGCCGTGAACCTGCGCGGTAAGGGTGTATGCAAGCACCTTCTTGGCCTCGTTTATGTTGGCCGTGGGTGCGGTGAGGGCATTTATTTCGTCTATGGGCATAAAGGTGAGCATCTTGAAGCAGTTCTGCACGCCGTTATCGTCCACATTGCGCCAGTACTGATAGAATTCGTACGGGCTGGTCTTTGCGGGGTCAAGCCACAGTGCGCCCTTTTCGGTTTTGCCCATCTTTTTGCCTTCGCTGGTGGCAAGCAGGCCCGTGGTCAGCGCGAACGCAGCATGCTGCTCTTTGCGCCTTATAAGGTCGGCGCCGCTGAGGATGTTGCTCCACTGGTCGTCGCCGCCCATTTCCAGCACGCAGCCGTATTTCTGGTGCAGCATAAGGAAATCGTAGCTCTGCATCAGCATGTAGCCCATTTCAAAGAAAGTGAGGCCGCGCTCCATACGCTGCTTGTAGCATTCCGCGGCAAGCATCCTGTTAACGCTGAACAGGGAGCCTATGTCGCGCATGAACTCCAGGAAGTTGAGCGAATGCAGCCAGCTGGCGTTGTTTTCTATTATGGCGGCGTTTTCGCCTTCAAAGTTCAGCACGTGCGCCATCTGCTTCTGGAAGCAGGAAGCGTTGTGCTGTATCTCTTCTGTGGTCATCATGCGGCGCATGTCCGTTTTGCCGGAGGGGTCGCCGATGTAAGCCGTGCCGCCGCCAAGCAGGACTATCGGCCTGTGGCCGGCGCGCTGCATATGCGCCATGGTCATCAGCGCAACATAGTGGCCGATGTGCAGGCTATCCGCCGTGGGGTCGAAGCCGATATAGAAGGTCAGCTTCTCTTTGCCCATCAGTTCCCTGAGTTCTTCGGGATGGGAACATTGCTTAACAAGGCCGCGTTCCTCAAGTATGTCGTATGCGTTTCTCATTTCAGTCTCCTCGAAAATATGTTATTTGCTTATTATTTTGAATTTGTTGCCAAGCCGTTCGCTCAAAAGCGCGCCAAGCCTGTTACTGCCGTCCTTATCAAAGCCGGCCTTATCAACTATCAGCCCAAGGGCCTTGTTTGAATAAAGATAAAAGCAGTCGTTCGTTTCGTATGCGCAGAGCAGCTTATCGTAATCAAAGCTTTGCTCATGCCCGTTTATGCTCATGGTTACGCCGGAATCACGGAAGCGGTATTCGTGCCGGAGATTGATGAACGAAGAACTGTCAAACTTCCGCGCCGGCGCTATATAGAGGAAATAATATCGCCTGCCCAACCAAGCCATGCACGCGATGCTCATGGCAAAAAGGATATATCCTCCGGCGGTCACGGAATACACGGCAGCGGCCAACGCTATTGCGAAAAGCATAAAGAACACGGCATGCGTACCCCAAGCGACGGACTTGAACATGCGCGCGTCAAAACGCTGAAAGTCCAGCACGGCCTTTTTTGTATATACTGTTGTGTTCATTATATCAGCCAATGCCTGATACTCCTCCTAAAAGCATGGGGATAGTGTATCATTTTTTATCCCTTTTAGCAATACGGGCTTATCCTGTATTTATAATGCTTTTTATTATCTGTTGTAATTTGGCGCACTATGCGGCTATAATAATGCCTATACAAATTATGGAGAGCGCAATATAAATGTACGGCGAATGCGATAAATATTATATGCGTCTGGCGATAGAGCAGGCGAGGGCGGCAATGGCGCTGGGGGAGGTGCCGATAGGCGCGGTCATAGTGAAGGACGGCGAGGTGATAGCAGCAGCACATAATATGTGCGAATCAAGCGGCGATCCTACCGCGCATGCTGAGCTTACAGCCCTTCAGGCCGCTGCCGAAAGAATAGGCAAGCGTGCGCTTTGCGAATGCGAACTGTATGTAACGGTTGAACCGTGCGCAATGTGTGCGGGCGCAATAATCAACGCGCGGCTAAAAAAAGCAGTGTTTGGCGCGCATGAGGAGCGTACGGGCTGCCTAGGCAGCGTTATGGATATAAGCGAAGGGTATTTTATAAATTCCGTGCGGGCATACGGCGGGGTGCTTGAGGATGAGTGCGCGGCGCTTATGGGAAGCTTTTTTGGTGATAAAAGGCAATGATACAAAGTTTATTCACAAACCGGCTACCGAAGGTTCATCTATTATTCTTACCTATGACACATTTTGGGTTTATCATAACAATATCGGAAGCAAGCAAGACTTTTTCTTCCGTATGTGATACCTTCCTGCGATAAGATACCGGCTCGGGCTGTCCCCGGGTCGGTATCGTCTATTTTTGGATAAAACAGCGCCCGAAAGCGGTAAACTTTCGGGCGCATGGTGAACAATATTTTTAGCGGTTGCGTTTGATAACTTCTATTGCCGCATTGGCTACGTTTTCCGCCGTGAAGCCGAACTCCTTGAACAGCACGGCGCCCTTTGCGCTTGCGCCGAAGTGGTCAAGGCCTATGCTTGCGCCGTCAAGCCCGACATACGCGCCCCAGGGCTGGGTAGCGCCGGCTTCTATGCTTACGCGCGCGCGTATTGAGGCGGGCAGCACGCTCTGCCGGTATTCTTCGCTCTGCTCGCGGAACAGTTCCATGCAGGGCATGGACACAAGGCGGGCGGTGTAACCCTGTACGGAAAGAATATCCGCGGCCTTGTACATCAACTCAACCTCGGAACCGGATGCCATCAATATAACATCGGGCGTGCCCTTGGGTTCGCGCAGAATGTAACCGCCAAGCATAGCCTTGTCACAGGTATTCTCAAGCTGGGGCAGGTTTTGGCGGGAAAGTGCCATTACACTGGGCGCGTTCAGCTTAAGCGCGGCGCGGTAAGCGTATGCCGTCTCCTTTTGATCGGCAGGGCGGAACACATATGTGTTTGGCGTTGCGCGCAGCGATGCAAGCTGCTCTATGGGCTGATGCGTGGGGCCGTCCTCGCCAACGCCTATGCTGTCGTGCGTAAGCACATATGTTACAGGCAGCTTCATGAGCGCGCTGAGCCTGAGCGCGGGCTTTACATAATCGCTGAACACGAAGAACGTGGCGCAGTACGCCCTCAGCCCGCCGTAAAGGGCCACGCCGTTGGCTATGCAGGCCATGGCCAGTTCACGCACGCCAAAGTGTATGTTGCAGCCTTCGCGGCAATCGGGCGCGAAGTAGCTGCTGGTTTTAAGTTCGGTATTGTTTGAAGGGCCAAGGTCCGCACTGCCGCCGAAAAGGTTGGGCATATGTGCGAATATGCGGTTGAGCACAACTCCGCCGCAGGAGCGGGTGGCCTTTGGCGCATCCGCCGCAAGCATTTCATCATCGCTGAACACAGCTTCGTTCACTTCGCCCTTGCGCCAGGACTCAAGCTGCGCGGCAAGCTCGGGATATGCTTCGGCATAGCCTGCATACATTTCTTCATATTCTTTGCGTGCGCGCGCCCCGCGCAGGGACAGCGCCTCAAAGTGAGCATATACGTCCTCGGGAATATCAAACGGCGGATTCTTCCAGCCAAGGCGCTTGCGCATGTCCGCAATAACATCATCGCCAATGGGAGAACCGTGCGCGCCTGCGGAACCTTCCTTCAGGGTGCCGTGGGCAATGTCCGTATGCACTATTATAAGGGAAGGCTTTTCGGCCTCTATGCGCGCTTCCTCAAGGGCGAGCGATATGGCGACGATATCTTCGCCGTTTTCAACGTTTATTACCTGCCAGCCCATTGAGCCGAAGCGGGCGGCGACGTTTTCGGTAAAGGCTATATCGGTGGATCCTTCTATAGTGATGCGGTTGCTGTCGTATATGGCTATAAGCTTGTTCAGCTTCTGCGTACCGGCAAGGCTTGCCGCCTCGTACGATGCGCCTTCCATCATGCAGCCGTCGCCCATAAGGACGTATGTATAGTTATCAACAACGTTGAAGCCTTCTTTATTAAATATGGCGGCCATGTGCGCTTCAGCCATCGCCATACCTACGGCCATTGCAAATCCCTGACCGAGCGGGCCTGTTGTCGCTTCCACGCCAACGGTGTGGCCGTATTCGGGATGGCCGGGAGTAAGGCTTCCGTACTGGCGGAACTGCTGCATGTCCTCCATGGTCAAACCATAGCCGTAAAGATGAAGCAGGGAATAAAGCAGGCTGGACGCATGGCCGGAAGAAAGGACGAATCTGTCCCTGCCGGGCCAGGTGGGGTGCTTAGGGTCGTGGCGCATGTCGCTCCATATGGCATACGCGGCGGGCGCTGCACCTATGGGCATGCCTGGGTGGCCGCTGTTGGCCTTTTGAACGGTGTCTGCCGAAAGCACGCGGATAGCGCTGATAGCCTTGGCTTCGATGGGTCGCATAAACTACCTCCGAGATTGCATTTTTTGTTTGCAGGATGTATTATACCATATGATTGGAAATGATGGAACGAATTATGCCGTATTATTATTCAGGAATATTTCATGCGGCGATGAGCGTACATATAAGCAGCTTGCTTAGGCGGCGGGGTTCGATGCGAAGCAAAATTTGCTCAAAAATGAAAAATCGACCTCATTTTAACATTTGTGTCACAGCAATGCGCGTACGGCCGCTTGATATAATGCGTAAAATGCGCTAAAATAAACTATCAAATTATTTAGTGAAGAAGGAGGGAGCTAAATGCCCGGAATCATTAATACGGAACTTGGCACCATATCTATACCGGATGAGATCGTGGCAACCATAGCAGGCTATGCTGCCAGCGAGAATTACGGAATAGTCGGCATGCACGCCAAAACTACCGGCGATCAGCTTTGGAAGCTTGTCGGGGGCGACAATCAGCGCCGCGGCGTGAAAGTCACCTGCGTAGAAGGCGACCAGATCGATATAGATCTGTTTGTTACTATCATATACGGCGCAAGCCTTACCGCCGTTGCGGAGAATGCAATCGGCAACGTGCGCTATCGTGTGGAGGACATGACGGGACTTAAAGTGCGCAATGTGAATATTCACGTTGAGGGCGTGCGCGCCTGAAATTGATAATGCTTTCCATGCGGCGTGAACGCAGGGGAAGCACGGAGGAAACTGATTTGGAAAACATGACCATAGGCGGCGCGATGCTGAAGGAAATGTTCCTTACCGGCGCGGCGCTGCTTGAAAAAAACCGGGCGTATATCGATTCGCTCAATGTGTTTCCTGTGCCGGATGGCGATACGGGAACCAATATGTCCATGACGATGCAGAGCGCCGTCAAGGAAATACAGAATTGCAAAGGCACCAATGTGAGCGATATCGCAGCGGCGGCCTCTTTGGGCGCACTTAAGGGTGCGCGCGGCAATTCGGGCGTTATATTGTCCCAGATATTAAGGGGCTTTGCGCGCGCACTTTCAGGCAAAGAAGAAATGGCGCCGGAAAACTTTGCCGCTGCGCTCACTACCGGGACCGAGGCTGCGTATAAGGCCGTTATGAAGCCCAAGGAAGGCACAATGCTTACTGTTGCACGCATGATGGCGGAAGCCGTTACCAAGGAAGCGAACGAGGGTGCAAACCTTTATAAGCTTATAGACGTTATGATAGACGAAGGCGAGCGTGCGCTGCTGCTCACGCCGGAGCTTTTGCCTGTGCTTAAGGAAGCGGGCGTTGTGGATTCCGGCGGCAAGGGACTTGTTACCATACTTCGCGGCTTTAAGATGGTTATAGACGGCGAGGAAGTTGATGAATACGTTCCCGCGCCGCAGCAGAATACTGCCGAGATAACAGGCAATGAAGAAGGCGCGGATCTTGAAGCGCTTGACGATATAGAGTTCGGCTATTGCACGGAATTTTTCATAATACATCTTGATGAGTCGTTCTCTGAGGCGGATTTGGACAAGCTGCGCGAAAAGCTTATGAAGATAGGCGATTCCGTTGTTGTGGCCCATGATTCGGACTTTATAAAGATCCATGTTCATTCAAATTGCCCCGGCAAGATACTTCAGCTTGCGTTAAGGCTTGGCGAGATAGACCGCATAAAGATAGAGAATATGCGCGAGCAGAACCGCGAATTGCTTGCCAACATGAAGAAGAACGAGAAAGAGAACGCTCTTGTCGCCGTGAGCATAAGCGACGGTATAGACGAAGTTTATAAGGCGATAGGCGTGAACAATCTCATCTCCGGCGGTCAAACCATGAACCCGAGCATAGACAGCATAACCAAGGCCATACGCCGCGCAAACGCAAGGAACGTTTTTGTGCTGCCCAACAATTCAAACATAATCATGGCGGCCCAGCAGGCCGCGGCCATAAGCGACCGCAACGTTATCGTAATACCCAGCAAGACCATGATGCAGGGCCTTAGCGCCGCGCTTGCATACAGCGATGATGTTGACGTTGAAACCAATACGGAGCGCATGACTGCCGCCATAAAGCAGGTGCTTTCCGGTTCCGTAACATATGCCGTGCGCGATACGCAGTTCAATGGCGAAAAGATATCCCAGGGCGATATAATCGGCCTGCTTGATAACGTGATAACCAAGGTTGGCACCAGCGTGGACAGCGTTGCCGTTGAACTTCTTTGCAGCATGATAGAGAATAAGGGCGATGACTGTATGGCCACCATATTCTATGGCGAAGGCGCAGATGAGGACAGCGCACAGGCCGTTGCCGATGCAGTGAATGAAAAATATCCCGATGCGGAAATAACGGTGCAGTACGGCGGTCAGCCGCTTTACTACTATTATTTCTCCGTGGAATAAAATGGCAGTCGCTCCTATAACGAGCATAAAGGGAATAGGACCCCGCCGGGCCGAAGCATTCGGCCGGTTGGGTCTTTTTTCGGTTGAAGATATGCTGTCGTTTATGCCGCGGGGTTATATTGATTATACTAAAAGCGTGCTTATGTGCGAAGCGGAGCAGGGGATGCTCTGCGCCGTTAAGGTAACGATTACGGGCGAAGCCAAAACCGTGCGAATACGCGGCGGGCTTACAATAACCACAGCTGCGGCAACGGACGGGCTGAATAAACTTCAGCTGTGCTGGTATAATCAGCCGTATATGGCGTCTAAGCCCGAAGCCGGAAGGACATGCTATGCCTGCGGCCGTGCAGATAAGCGGCGCGGTATGAAGCTGATGAACCCGCAGCTTTGCGATGAATTGCCCGGCATAGTGCCGCAGTATCCGCTGGTTAGCGGCCTTACGCAAAAAATAATGCGCGAAGCGGCAGCGGGCGCATTGGGAATGTATAAAGGCAGAATAGAGGAAACACTTCCCGAGAGCATAATGGCTGAATATTCGCTTATGCCGCGCGGGGATGCGCTGCTTGCCATGCACATGCCGCAAAGCTTTGAACAGCTTGAGCGCGCAAAAGAGCGCATGGCGTTTGAAGATATGCTGCTTTACGCGCTTATGCTGAGCATACTGAGGTATAGGCGTGAGCAGGGCGGCGGAATTGCGTTCAATATGAATGGCAAGCTTGAAAGCTTCAAAAAACTGCTGCCGTTTGAGCCTACGGCGGCCCAGCTTAGGGCAATGCGGAATATTTCATCGGACATGGCTAAAAACGTTCAAATGAACAGGCTTGTTCAGGGCGATGTTGGCAGCGGTAAAACTGCCTGCGCGCTTTTTGCCATATATGCGGCCATTGAAAACGGATACAGTGCCGCGCTCATGGCGCCGACTGAGATATTGGCGGATCAGCACTACCGCACGCTGAAAAATATGTTTGGCAGCAGGGCAATACTGCTCAAAGGCGGCATGAAAAAAAAAGAGCGCGAGGAGATAGCCGCGCGCCTTATGGGCGGAGAAGCGCTGGCGATAACCGGCACCCATGCCATAATAAGCGGCGGGGTGGAGATAGCTAACCTTGGCCTTGTTATAGCAGATGAGCAGCATCGCTTCGGCGTCAGGCAGCGCGCAGCCATAAGCGCAAAGGGTAGCGCACCTGATACGCTTATAATGAGCGCAACGCCAATACCGCGCACGCTTTCGCTGCTGATGTACGGAGACCTTGAACTGAGCGTTATTGACGAACTGCCGCCGGGCAGAAAGCCTATAAAAACGCGAATCGTGCCGCAGGAGAAGCGGGACGATATGTATCGCTTTATCGAAAATGAGCTCAAGGACGGCGCACAATGCTACGCCGTGTGTCCCCTTGTTGAAGAAAGCGAGGCCATGGAAGGTGTGCTCAGCGCAGCGGCGCTGTATAAAGAACTGAGCAAAAAGCTTGACGTCAGCATAGAACTCATGCACGGGCGGCTGAGCGCTGCGGAAAAGCAGGCGCGGGCAGCGCGCTTTGCATCGGGCGAAACGAAACTGCTTGTGTCTACAACTGTGGTTGAAGTTGGCGTGGACGTGCCAAACGCCACAATAATGGTAATAGAAAACGCGGACCGCTTCGGTCTTGCGCAGCTTCATCAGCTTCGCGGCAGAGTAGGGCGCGGCAGCAAGGAATCATACTGCTTTTTGCTGAGCGAATCGGATTCAAAAACGGCAAAGGAAAGGCTAAGTATACTGTGCAGCACTACGGACGGATTCAAAATAGCGGAACGCGATCTTGAAATGCGCGGGCCGGGCGAACTTATAGGCGCGCGCCAGCATGGCGAGGATGGCCTTAGCGCGGCTATGTTCGCAAGCAACATGAAAGCATTCAACATGGCAAAAGATGCGGCGGATAAGCTTATCGCAAAAGGCGACATGAACGATCCGCTTATTAAAAAAGCCGTCATTACGGCGGATGAAAAAACGAAAAATATAGCGCAGAATTAAAACAGAACATAACTGTAAATCTTTATCCACACTTCTCTTATTTACCATTCATAATATCTCCGCTTTGGGCGAAACATAAAGCCAGACAAAGCAAGGAGGTGAAAGCAATGTCACGAAACAGCGTACTGATTCCCGAAGCGAAGAAGGCTATGGATTCCTTTAAGAGCGAAGTGGCCAATTCCCTTAACGTGAACCTGAAGCAGGGCGATAACGGCGACCTTACTTCCCGCCAGGCCGGTTCCATCGGCGGCGAGATGGTGAAGCGCATGATAGCCTATGCCGCTAACAACATGAATAAATAATAAAAGTTATAAAGTTTACAAGGCCGGAAACGGCCGGAGGATATCCGGATACTTCTATTAAAGAAAAGGAGGTGAAACACACAATGGCAAGCAATAAGGAAAACCGCAAGAAGCTGCAGAACTTCAAGACTGAAGTTGCCAACTCTCTTAACGTTAATCTGAAGCAGGGCTACAACGGCGATCTTACTTCCCGTCAGGCCGGCTCCATCGGCGGCGAAATGGTAAAGCGCATGATCGCTTACGCCGAGAACAACATGAACAACTCCAATATGCAGTAATATAAGCTTAACGGCATATTGAAACCAACAAATAAAGGGCGGCATATGCCGCTCTTTTCATATATAACAAAATAAACTTTTGTTTATGCTTCTTTTTAGGGTGTACTTAATCAAAAAGTAATGGTAATATATACTCTGTTGAATTTTGTATAATGAGGTCACCCAATGAATAGTTTATATACCCGGCTTGACGCGCTGCTCAGGAGCGACGCGGGGGCAAGAGGCTTCAGCGCAAATGCCGGCGCAGCAGATATGGATGCGCTTGTTAGGGCTTTTGCTGCGGCAAAGTGCGCGCTGATAATAACCGGTTTTCCCGTGGAGGCGGATGATGGGCATATCTGCTGCGAAACTGACGGGCCGATAGGCGCTGCGCATATAGCGCGCGCATTTTGCGATGCTGGGAAAAGGGCTTATATAGCCACGGATGAGCTTTGCTATCCTCAGCTTGCGGCTGCTGTTCGTCTGCGTGCTCCCAATGCTGAACTGATAAAGCTGAACGACGATATGGAAGAACTGATGGGACTTGGTATAGACACCGTAATATCCATAGAACGCCCGGGCAAAGCGCTGGATGGGCATTGCCATACGGCGAAGGGAAGAATAATAGACGGCTGGCTCGGCGCAGATACGGACGAGGAGTTCGAATCGCTGCATAAGCACGGGGCAAAGACCATTGCCATAGGAGACGGCGGAAACGAACTTGGCACAGGTAAACTGTTTAACGTTACGCGCCGCGTGGTTGACCACGGCGAGGATATTGCCGCCGCGCAGACTGCTGACATAACGCTTGCGTCCGGCGTATCCAACTGGTGGGGCTGGGGAATAGCCGCGATAGCATCGGTGTATCTGAGCAGAAACGTGCTGCCGGATGAGCATGAGGAGCGCGCCGTGCTCCGCGCGATACTGGATGCGGGCGCGGTGGACGGCATAACCAAGCGCAGCGAGGAAAGCATAGACAATATTGATATAGATAAGCATATTGCCCTGCTTAACGAAGTGCACAGCATTGTGAAAAACTACTTGGATAAATAGGCGGAATAGGTTATAATAAATCAATTTTACATAAGCTTTGCCGAAAGGAGTAATCATGGCATATTATTTTGATTCACCCTCCCATACTTTCAGCGAGTATTTGCTGGTTCCGGGCTATTCCAGCGCCGAATGCACGCCCGCGAATACCTCGCTTAAAACCCCAATCGTGCGCTATAAGGCGGGCGAGGAACCTGCGCTTTCAATGAATATACCGCTGGTCAGCGCCGTTATGCAGTCCGTATCCGGCGATAAGCTGGCCGTTGCGCTTGCGCGCGAAGGCGGAATATCCTTCATTTTTGTATCCCAGCCAATAGAAAGTCAGGCGGCGATGGTAAGCCGGGTCAAAAAGTATAAGGCGGGTTTTGCCATGAGCGATTCTTCTATCCGGCCCGATCAGACCATGGCGGACATACTTGCCCTTAAGGAGCGCACGGGTCATTCCACCGTTGCCGTAACGGACGATGGTTCGGCAACCGGCAAACTGCTCGGCGTTGTTACCAGCCGCGATTATCGCCCCAGCCGTATGGACCCTGCAACGAAAGTGAGTGAGTTCATGACGCCGATAGACAGACTTGTTTTTGCATACGAAGGCGTATCGCTCAAGGAAGCAAACGACATAATTTGGGAGCATAAGCTCAACTCCCTGCCTGTTATAACAAAGGAAGGCAACATGGTTGCATTCGTGTTCAGAAAGGACTACGATGCACATAAGGAAAACCCGACAGAGCTGCTTGATAAGCAAAAGCGCTATGTTGTTGGCGCGGGCATAAACACGCGCGATTATGAGGAGCGCGTACCCGCGTTGGTCGAAGCGGGCGCGGACATACTCTGCATAGATTCTTCCGAAGGCTTCAGCGAATGGCAGACGAGAACGCTGAACTTTATACGGGCTAAATATGGCGACAGCGTAAAGGTTGGCGCAGGCAACGTGGTGGATCGCGAAGGCTTCCGCTTCCTAGCTGATGCCGGCGCGGACTTTGTGAAGGTAGGCATAGGCGGCGGCTCGATATGCATAACAAGGGAAACCAAGGGAATAGGCCGCGGCCAGGCGACCGCCGTGCAGGAAGTTGCCCGTGCGCGCGACGAATACTTCCTTGAAAAAGGCGTATATGTGCCAATATGTGCCGACGGCGGCATTGTGCATGATTATCATATCACGCTTGCGCTGGCAATGGGCGCGGACTTCTGCATGCTGGGCCGCTATTTCGCCCGCTGCGACGAAAGCCCATCCGCCAAGGTTATGATAAACGGCAACTATATGAAGGAATACTGGGGCGAAGGTTCCGCCCGCGCGCGTAACTGGCAGCGGTATT
>ENA-ORTY01002437-ORTY01002437.1-human-gut-metagenome-genome-assembly--contig:-NODE-2437-length-17758-cov-10.707959_pt1 | contig 17758 bp, 12 predicted proteins | sample MGYA00241917_ERZ509198 | MGnify/ENA primary metagenome ERZ509198 (study PRJEB26280, sample SAMEA2338857) | human gut metagenome | biome: human gut; feature: human-associated habitat; material: faeces...
GCTTCACCTGCAAGGGTGGCGCCAAGCGCAAGCACACGATGGACCTGCGCGGCCTGCCGCTGCGCACCGCGCTCGCGTCCGTGGCGCGCATGGGCTGGTTTTTCCTACTCATCTTCGCGATGAACGCCCTGTTTTTCGCCACCGACGACGCCATCTGGCACTGGTGGATCCTCACGCTGTCCGTGCCCGGCATCGTGCAGGGCGCGCAGGTGACGGTGCGGCTCGCGCTCATCCTCGTGATGAGCAATGTGCTCACGTGCACGACGCCGCCGCTCGAGATTACCGGCGCGATCCAGACGCTGCTCAGCCCGCTGCGGCTCGTGCGGCTGCCGGTCGAGGACATCGCGATGATCCTGTCCGTCGCCGTGCAGTTCATCCCGACGCTGCTCGAGGAGACCGACACCATCCGCAAGGCGCAGATCGCGCGCGGCGCGCGCTTTGAAAGCCGCCGCCTGCACGAGCGCGCACAGGCCATGCTGCCGCTAATCGTGCCGATCTTCCTCAGCGCCTTCAAGCGTGCCGACGAGCTCGCCATGGCCATGGAGGCCCGCGGCTACCGCGGCGCGCGCGGCCGCACCCGGAAAAAGTCCGTTTCCCTGCCCCTGAGCGGCTGGGGCGCGCTTGCGCTGTGCGCCATCGTGTGCGCAGCGGAAATACTCCTGTAAATCCAAAATCAGAAAGGAACCGAAGCCCGATGCAAACCATGTCTACCGTCAAAAAATCCATCATCACCGCCGTGTGCATCGCCCTGTGCTATGTCCTGCCGCTGCTGTTTCACGGCATTCAGGGTGCGGGCCAGATTTTCTGCCCGATGCACATCCCCGTCTTCCTGTGCGGGCTCGTGTGCGGCTGGCAGTTCGGCCTGCTGTGCGGTCTGGCCGGCCCCGCGCTCTCGAGCGCGCTGTGCGGCATGCCCCCGGTGAGCATTCTGCCGTCGATGATGATCGAGCTGGCCGTCTACGGTCTGATTGCCGGCCTCATGATGCGCTGTGTGCGCACGCGCCACGTGTACGCCGACCTCTATATCAGCCTCATCGTCGCCATCGTCGCCGGCCGCGTCGTCAACGGCCTGGTCAATGCGCTCATCTTCGCGCGCGGCAGCTACTCCATGGCCACGTGGGTCGCAGGCTCCGTCGTCAAGAGCTGGCCCGGCACCGTTATCCAGCTTGTGTTCATCCCGAGCATCGTGTTCGCGCTCATGAAGGCGCGCCTCATCCCCGAGCGCTATCCGAAGGAGGTACCCGAGCATGATTGATCAGAAGGACGTCATTTCGTTTTTTGACCGCTGCGCCCCCGACTGGGACGCGGAAATGATCCGCAACGAGCCGGTCATCCGCACCATCCTCGACAACGCCGGCATCCGCGCGGGCGTAGACGTGCTCGACGTGGCCTGCGGCACGGGCGTACTCTTCCCGGACTATCTGGCGCGGGACGTACACAGCGTCACCGGTGTGGACATTGCCCCGGAAATGGCCCGGCGCGCCGCCGAAAAGTTCCCGGATGCGCGCGTGACTGTGCGCTGCGGCGACATTGAGACCGTGCCGCTCCCGCAGCCGTTTGACTGCTGCATGGTCTACAACGCCTTCCCGCACTTCCCTGACCCGGCGCGCCTGATCGCGCATCTGGCAACGCTGCTCAAGCCCGGCGGCCGCCTGTCCATCGCGCACGGCATGAGCCGCGCCATGCTCGACCGGCACCATGCGGGCTCGGCCAGCACGGTCTCCGTCTCGCTGATGAGCGAGACGGAGCTCGCCGCGCTCATGGCCCCATATTTCGACGTGGACGTCGTCATCTCGGACGACCGGATGTATCAGGTCTGCGGCACAAAAAAATAAAAGAATCCCTTCCCTCTTCTTTCCCAAAAGCGCAAAAATGCCCCCGGACAACCGTCCGGGGGCATTGCAAAACCCTGATAGATCAGGCTTTTGATGCGCATTTCATTCGAGGCGGGCACTTCGCCCCCTCGAGCTCCCCTGCTGCTCTGCCGCATTGCCCCGCAGCGACGCTTTTACGAGCAAAAATGCCCCCGGACAACCGTCCGGGGGCATTGCTTATGATATCTTTATATCTTTCCTGTTGATATTTTTCCTGTCTTTCCGGCTTGCGCTTATGCAGCCGCGTAGCCGCTGAGGATGGAGGCCATCTCGGCGCGGGTCGCCGCGGCGTTCGGCGCGAGCAGTTTGCCGTCGCGGCCGAGGATGAGCTTCTCCGCGTTGGCCCACTGCATCTCGGCCTGCGCCCAGGCCGGAATGTCCGCCGCGTCGCCAAAGGCGGAGAGGTCGGCGCGCGCCGTCACGTCCCGGCCGGCAAAGGCCGCATAGCTGCAGAGCATGACCGCGGCCTGCGCGCGCGTAACAGCCATCTCGGGCCGGAATGTCCCGTCGCCGCAGCCGACGACGATGCCGTTTGCCGCCGCCCAGATGACAGCGTCCGTATACCACTCGCCGGCCGGCACATCCGAGAACGGATTGTCCGCCGTGACCTCCGGCTCGCCCGCCATCGCGTAGAGGATGACCGCGAGCATTGCGCGGGTCAGGTCCTGATCCGGCGCAAAGATCGTCGCGCTCTCGCCGACCATCCAACCGCGGTTGTACACGCGCTTAATGTCCGTGTAGGCCCAGTGGTTCGTCACGTCCACGAATGGTAGGAACGCGCCGGGCTCCTTCGTGTAATCCGCGGTGAAGAGCACCTCGATCACATCGCCGTCTTCGAGCTCATACGCACCCATGTAGGTGTCCGGGAACTCGCCGTTGACGCGGTACATCCAACCGGAATACTGGCCCTTGCTCAGCTCGGCCACCTTCGTGCCGTCCGGCGCGATGACCGCCCTGACATAGCTGCCCTTGGCATCATACGTATAGCCGTCGGCGGCAAGCACCTGCTTGAACACTTCAAATGCCGTCGTGCCCTCGGGCAGATCACGAACCACAGTCGGCAGGATCCAGGCATCGGTATCCGTGTGCAGCTGGAACGTGACCGTGATCGTCTCGGGATCCGGGTCCACAGGCGTCGGCTCTACAGGCGTCGGCTCCACAGGCGTCGGCTCCACAGGTGTCGGCTCTACAGGCGTCGGCTCAACAGGTGTCGGCTCTACAGGCGTCGGCTCCACAGGCGTCGGCTCCACAGGCGTCGGCTCCACGGGCGTCGGCTCTACAGGCGTCGGCTCCACGGGCGTCGGCTCTACCGGCGTCGGCTCTACCGGCGTCGGCTCTACCGGCGTCGGCTCCACGGGCGTCGGCTCCACAGGCGTCGGCTCTACCGGCGTCGGCTCCACAGGCGTCGGCTCCACGGGTGTCGGCTCTACAGGCGTCGGTTCCACGGGCGTCGGCTCCACGGGTGTCGGCTCTACCGGCGTCGTGCCGGTGACCGTCAGCTCCACGGACACCGCCTGATGGCTCAGCTTCTGGAGCTCGGCATTGTCCGGATAGTGCGCGGCGTATTTGCCCAGCCGTTCACTGGTGAGTTCGCTGAAAATGGTAACGACCGTGTCCTCCGCCGCGCGGGTCACGGACAGGTTCTCATGGCTGATTACAGCCGGGTCAGACGAGCGGAAGCGGCTCCACTGCTTGACCGACTGCCAGTTGTCCATCTCCGCAGGGATGACGCCGCTGCCGGTGACATCCTTGCTGTCGTAGACCCAGACGAGCTGGCCGTCTGCGTCCAAATACGCCTCCTGGAAGGCGTGCAGATCGGTCATCACGTTCCCGGGGTCGGTGTTCTGGTTGCGGATGCCGTCAAAGTAGTGCGCCTTGACCTGCGCCATGAGCGCGAGCTCCGCGTCGATCTCCGCCTGCGTGAGCGGCTGAACAGTGACAACAAAGCTGCGCTCCGCCGCCACGCCGGTGGCCATATCCGTGAGCGTCACCGTCACGTTGACGTCCTTTGCCGCCTCGCCGGGCAGCGGGCGCCAGACGGCCGCGCAGACGGTGTCGTTCAGGTCCGGAGCAGCGAGCGTCTCCGGGTCGCTGCTGGTAACGGTGACGGTGCAGTTTCTGCCGTCAACGCCAAAGTCCTGCATAGTCGGGAAGAGAATATCTTCCGTGGTCAGATACTTGCCGTCGCTGAGCGTGAGCGCGCTGCCGGTGTAGGCATCGCGCAGGCCGGCCGCCGCAAAGCCGCCGTCCAGCTTTTCCTGCAGCTGGGCGCGGATGGGCGTGTTCGTGCCGACGACCGTGACCTTCGCGGACACCGCCTGACGGCTCAGCGCCTGGAAGTCCGCGTTGTCCGGATAACGTGCGGCGTACTTGCCGAGCGTCTCGCTCGAGAGCTCACTGCGGATCGTGACGGTCTTGTCCTCCGCGGGACGGGTCACGAGCAGGTTCTCGTGGCTGATCACGCGGGAATTGGACGAGCGGAACAGCCGCCACTGCTCGCTTTCCGTCCAGCCGTCCATCGCCACGGGGACGATGCCGCTGCCGGTCAGGTCTGCATGGTCATACACCCAGACGAGCTGGCCGTCCGCATCCAGATACGCCTCCTGGAAGGGGTGCAGGTCGGTGAGAATGTTCTTTGCGTCCGTGTTGGCGTTGCGGATGCCGTCAAAGTAGTGCGCCTTGACCTCGGCCATGAGCGCGAGCTCCGCGTCGATCTCCGCCTGCGTGAGCGGCTGGACTTCGATCACGAAATCACGCGAAGCAGCGATGCCGCTGTCGGCATCCGTGAGCGTCACCGTGACGGTGACGTCCTTTGCCGCCTCGCCGGGCAGCGGGCGGTAGACGGCCGCACGCGCGGCGTTGTTCACATCCGGCGGCACGATGGTGTCTTCATCGTTGCTCGTGATGGTCACGGGGGTGTACTTGCCGTCCACGCCGAAGTCGTGCGTGGTCGGGAAATGAATATCATTGGCTGCAAGATACTTTCCGTCGCGCTGCGTGAGGGGCAGACCCGTCACGGCATCGCGCAGGCCGCCGCAGGCGGCAAAGCCCGCGTCGAGCCTGGCCAGCAGATCCTCGCGCACGGTCGTCTCCTGCCCCTTGACGGTGACATAGAAGACCTTGCTCACAGTAATGGCCTGCTCCTGCGTGTCCGTGAACTGGAAGGTCACGGTCGCGGTGAGGGTGACGGCCTTGTCCTGTGCGGGCGTCTTGACCACGCCGACATAGGGGTCAAAGAGCGTGTCCGGCGTCTGCTGGTTTTTGTCGCTGACGGCGATCGCCGTCGGGTCGCTGGACGTCCAGGAGATGAGCGCCCACCGCTTGCCGTCGATGACCTTCGGCAGCGTCAGATCCTGCGTGAGCAGGTTCGGGTCATCCCCGGCGGCGCACAGGCCCTCGGTGGTGAGCTGGCTCGTGATCTCGGCAGAGATCGCATCGCGCACGCGCTGCACGTCCCAGCCGATGACGACCGGGACCTGCAGTGTCTCGGTCGCGCCGGCCTTGCTGAGCGCAAACGTGACGTTGTAGCTGCCGTTGTGCACGAGCGGCGTGGTGTTCGGGTCTGCATAGAAATACGTGATGGTGCCGTCGGCCGCGACGCCCGCACCGCCATACACTTCCTCGACCTTGGAGACGCTGACCGCGATGCTGCTGTCGTCGAGCTTCGCGCTGAGCATCGTGTTCACGTTCGTGTCCTGGCCGTATTCCGGCGTCAGGGTGATGGTGCCGTTGAGCCGCTCGACGAGCTTGCGCAGCTCACTCTTGGCGGCTTCCTTATCCAGCTCCGCCTGCGACCAGACGCGGATGTCAAAGTTGCGGTAGGCAGTGGCCTCGCCGCGCGTGAGCGTCGCCGAGAGGGTGACGGTCTGGATGCCGCTGGCCGGCAGCGTCACGACACCGGTGGCCGGGTCGATGATGCTGCTGTCCGAGCTCGCCCACGTGATGGCAGAGCCGTTCACGGCCCCGGCCGCCGGCAGCGTGAGCGTCGTGGTGGCCGCGCGGATGTCGGAGGTATCGAGCGTCAGGGCCGAGGCGTCGGCCTTGAGCAGACGCTCTTCCGCCGTGGCGATGCGCACGGGGCTGCTGAGCGTTTTATATTCTCTGGAGACGGTGTCATAGAGCAGGAAGGACAGGTAATTGCCCGCCATGTCCTCCGGGATGGTGTACTCCCGGCCGGTCGTGCCGGTGATCTCCTTATACGAGCTGGTGCCGGTGTTGCCCGCGCTGTAGTCCGCGGCCGTGAGATAGCGCCACTCGATCTTCAGTTTCGGGAAATTCTCGTAGTCGTACTCGCCGCCGCCGAGGACATTGATCTTGGCGCGCACCGTCTCGCCCACGGCGACAACGCCCTCGAGCTCCACGGTCGTGATCTGGGGGATGACGTAGATCGTGAGGCTCGCCGTGACGTCGTTGGCCGTGCTGGCCGTGATGACCGCCTTACCGGCGCCGTCGGCCGTCGCCTTGACGATCACGGACTGGTTGGCCGCGCCCTCCGGCGTCTCGAGCGTGACAATGCCCTCGCCCTCCGTCAGCGTCCAGTCGACGTGCGTGTCCTCATCCATGTCCTTGCACGCGGCGGCAATCGTCGCCTGCGGCTGCGGCTCATTCGCCGTGCGCCAGAGCGTGTCCGGGCCGGTCAGCTCGATGCGCGGATCAGGCTGCACCACTTCGCCCGCCTGCCAGACGAGGATGGGGTAGCCGTTGTTCGCGCCCGCCGTGTCCTCCTTGAAAGCATTGCCGAGATTGTCCGCAAGGCCCTCGGGGGAAGTGATCTGCATGGCCGCCGCTGCCGTGCCGCCAAGCACTTCTGTCTCCGGCAGCGTATAGTAGCAATTTTTGACCGTGGCATTGCTGAAGGCGAAGATGCCGCCCTTCTGCGATGCCTTACCGCCAATGTCGCCGATGCTGTAGCAATTTTCAATAGTGCCCTTGTTCAGCTGGCCGACAATACCGCCCGCCTTGTCCGAGCCGGTAATACTGCCGGTGTTGTAGCAGTTTTGAATGGTCGCAGCCGTTCTCCAGTAGCCAAGGATGCCGCCGGCCGTTGTTCCGGTCACATCGGCCGCGTTCACGCAGCCGCTGATGGTCACGTCGTTGCTGTTCAGGCCGCCTGCAATGCCGCCGGTGTAGCCGCCGGTCACGCTGCCGGAAAAGCTGCAGTTCTCGATCGTTCCGGCCTGCACCTTGCCGACGATGCCGCCAATATAATTCTTCGTGCCGCAGCTGACCGTGCCGGAGACGTTCAGGTTGCGGATCGTTGCCTTGTTGATCGCAGCGAACAGGCCCTGATTGGCCGTGCTGCTCTGCACGTTCAGGCCGCTGATCGTATGGCCGCAGCCATCGAACGTACCGGAAAAGAAATCCTTAACCGCCGATACGCCGTTGCCGACCGGCTTCCACGTGCCGGTGAGGGCAACGTCATTGGCAAGATAGAACGAAACGCCGGAAAGGTTATACGTTCCGTTTCCGCCATCCGCCTTGACCGCAGCGGCGAAGGCCCGCAGACTCTCCTCCGTGCTGATCTTATACGCGGCACCGGCGCTCGTATCCGCCCCCGCCGTATACTCCGGCAGTGCGGACACGTCCACCGTGTCTGCGGCCAGTGCCGCCGGCATGAGGCCGACGAGCAGCGTCAGCACCAGCAGCAGGGCCAGAAACCGTTTTTTCATGTACTTTCCTCCCAAAACAAAAAAATTCTGCCCGCCGGAATCGGCGGACAGGTGCAGCAAAACCAGCCGAACGAAATTTCTTCGTTCAGCCATGCAACTTCCGGTTCCGGCAGAAATGCCTGCAGCCTTCGGGTATTCTGACTTATCCGCCTTCCGGCGGCTTCACAGTGACCGACTCGCGGGGCTTTGCACCCACATTCCCCCTGCCGCCCGAAGCGGCGAAGACTGCGCAATATACAGTTTCGGTCGTAGTGTATCACAGCCCGGCGCGGTTGTAAATCCTTTTTCCGACCGCATTCGCGGGCGAAGCGCACGGCCCGCAAAGCGCCGCACGCCGGCGCCGAACACGCAAAACACCCCCGGACCGAAGTCCGGGGGTGCACTGATGGAATGCTTATTTGCGAATGTAAGCGCTGAGGATGGAGGCCATCTCGGCGCGGGTCACCGCGTCGTTCGGCGCGAGGAGCTTGCCGTCGCGGCCGACGATGAGCTGTCTGGCAACGGTCCACTGCAGCTCAGCCTGCGCCCAGGACGGAACGTCCGCCGCGTCGCCGAACGCTGAGAGATCGGCGCGCGCCGTCACGTCGTCACCGGAGAAAGCCGCAAAGCCGCAGAGCATGACAGCCGCCTGTGCGCGCGTGACCGCAGCGTCGGGCCGGAACGTGCCGTCACCGCAGCCGGCAACGATGCCATTTTCAGCCGCCCAGATGACCGCGTTCGTATACCACTGGCCGGTCGGAACGTCCGAGAACTTGTTTTCCGCCGTGACCGCCGGCTCACCGGCTCTGGCATAGAGAATGACCGCGAGCATGGCGCGGGTGAGCGTCAGGTCGGGCGCGAAGGTCTTGTCGTCCACGCCGACCATGAGGTTACGGGTATACATGCGCTTGATGGCAGTGTACGCCCAGTGATCCCACGACACATCGGTGAATGGCAGGACCATGCCGGGCACCTGCATGTAGTCGGCCGTGAAGAAGACCTCAATCTCGTCGCCGTCCTCAAGCTGGAAGGCGTTCATCGCCACATCCGGAATATCGCCGTTGACGCGATAGAGCCAGCCGGAGTTTTGCCCCTTGCTGAATTCGGCGACCTTGGTGCCGTCCGGCGCGGTGACCGCCCGCAGATAGCTGTAATCTGCATCATAATCATACGTGTAGCCATTGGCCGCGAGCACCTGCTGGAACACGTCAAGCACCGTCGTGCCCTCGGTCGAAACGCTGACCACAGCCGGCTGAATCCAGGCGTCCGTGTCCGTGTGCAGCTGGAAGGTGACGGTGTACACGCTCGAGGGTTCCGTCGGGCTCGACGGAGCCGATGGAGACGACGGGCTCGACGGGGCCGATGGAGACGACGGGCTCGACGGGGCCGTCGGAGCCGTCGGAGCCGTCGGGGCTGTCACACCGCTCGGAGCCGTCGCGTCCGTCGGAACGTCCGGTCCCACAGCCAGCGCCGCCGGCATGAGGCTGAAGACCAGCGTCAGCGCCAGAAGCAGCGCCAAAAACCGTTTTTTCATGTTGCTTCCTCCTGAAACAAAAAATTTCTGCCCGCCGGGACCGGCGGACAGCTGCAGCAAAACCGGCCAAACGAAATCTCTTCGTTCAGCCATGCAGTTTCCGGTTCCGGCAGAAATGCCTGCAGCCTTCGGGTATTCTGACTGATCCGCCTTTCGGCGGCTTCACAGTGACCGACTCGCGGGGTTTTGCACCCACATTCCCCCTGCCGCCCGAAGCGGCGAAGACTGCGCAGTATGCAGTTCTGAGCGTAGTGTACCACAGCACGGCGCGGTTGTAAATGCTCCGGCACGACATGTGCAGAAATTAAAAAAATCTCCTCCCGGCGGTTACGGGAGGAGATTTTTTCGTGCGGGGAAACCGCACATTGGGGGGCGGTCACCGGGAGGCGGTTACTCCCGGAAACCATGGAGAAAAAACAGAAATGGATGAAAAATAGCAAAGGAAAATGGAATCAGCGCTTGATGCTCACGATGTCTCTGCCAAGCAGAGCCGTGTAAAGGCCGCCGATCACGAGCGCAAGCACACCCAGCAGCGCCATCGCGGCAGAGCGGGCGGAGTACGTGCTCATAAAGGAGACAGCGGTGATCTCAATCGCGAGAAACGCAGCGAATGCCAGAATGTTCAGCCAGATGTTTTTCATAGCAGCTACCTCCTGTTTTGGGGTTCCGAGGGCGTTTTCCGATCCCTCTGTTTACAGTTGCATAATAGCACAACGTCCGCCTGTTGTAAAATTCACAATTTTGAAAGGAACGTTTTGCGTTTTCGATTCAATTCAAAAATCTGATGATATTCTTTCACGAAAATGATAATTTCCTGTCAATCTGTCCCTGCGATCTGTTGGATAGCCGAAAAAAAGCTTGACGCAGGCCGGATTTGCGACGTATTATAAATTCGAGAAATAAACGGATCCAGATCGGGATAAGGAGGCATTGCCTATGGAACTTCGTTTGCTGACCACATTTTTAAAGGTCGCGCAGCTGCAGAGCTTCTCCAAGGCCGCAGAATCCCTGGGTTATTCCCAGTCCGCCGTTACGGTACAGGTCCAGCAGCTCGAAAACGAGCTGGGCGTGCGCCTGTTTGATCGCATTGGCAAAACCGTATCCATCACCCACTACGGGCAGGAATTCATTCCCTACGCACGCGATGTCGTATCGGCCGCGGCGCGCGCCGTGTCGTTCACGGTGCAGGAACGCGATCTGACCGGCACGCTGCGCATCGGCACAATCGAATCGATCATGACGGCCAGCTTCGGTGAGATCCTGCCGCTGTATCATGAACACTGTCCGCATGTGAACACGCAGCTAGTCGAGGGCGACACCAAAACGCTCTCAGATATGCTCATGCACAACGAAGTCGACCTGATCTATACGCTCGACGACATGGGCTATGACGCGCAGCGCGTCAAACTCTTCGAGTGCCCGCAGGAGATCGTCATCGTCGCAAGCCCCAAGCACCCGTTTGCTGCCGTCAAACAGCTCAAGCTGGCCGACCTCGTCAACGAACCGTTCGTGCTCATGCCGCAGTTCAACAGCTACCGCCACCAGTTCGACATGGAGCTGGCGCACCAGAAGCTGTCGATCCGGCCGTTTCTGGAGCTGGAGAGTACGAGCATGGTCATGCAGCTGCTCGAGCACAATCCCTATCTGTCCGTGCTGCCGCGCTACACGGCGCGCCGCCGCGCGGAAGAGGGCCGGCTCGTCATTCTGCCGGTCGTGGACTGCCACATGGAGCAGTGGAGCCAGCTGGTGCACCACCGCGACAAGGTGCTCACGCCGCAGATCCGCGCCATGGTCTCCTGCATTGCGCAGGTGGAAAAAATACCGCTGCATCTCGAGGACTGACGCGGCACAAATGCATACAAAAAACAGCCCCCATCGGACGATGGGGGCTGTTTGCTGTCTGTGAACAGAAACTCAGTCGGTCACGTACGGCAGGAGGGCGATCTGACGCGCTCTCTTGATGGCCTCGGTGAGCTCGCGCTGATGCATCGCGCAGGTACCGGTCGTGCGGCGCGGCAGGATCTTGCTGCGCTCGGACAGGAAGCGGCGAAGCTTCGCGGTGTCTTTGTAGTCGATATAAGTGCACTTGTCCACACAGAACTGGCAAACTTTTCTGCGTTTGCGGTTCTTGCTCTTATCTCTGTCAAAAGCCAAGACTGTAATCCTCCTTTATCAAAATCAGAACGGCAGGTCGCCGTCATCGTCGTCCAGCTCGGAAAAAGCGCTGCCGCCCTGGGGGACATTGTCATATCCGCCATAGCTGCCGCGGTGAGCCGGTGCCGATGCGCTCGGCGCTGCCGGACGAGGCGCATCGCCGCCGTCGCGGCGCTTGCTCTCGCCGAAGTAGACATTGTCCGCCACGACCTCCGCGCTGCGGCGCTTGCCGCCTTCACGGTCGGTCCAGTCGCGGATCTGCAGGCGGCCGCTCACGGCGGCCATGCTGCCCTTGGTGAAGTACTTGGAGACGAACTCCGCCGTGCTTCTCCAGGCGACAATGTCGATGAAGTCCGTCTGCTTCTCGCCGCCGTCCCGACCGCCGAAATCACGGTCGACCGCCAGCGTAAACGAAGCCACGGGGATCTGGGACTGGGTATAACGAAGCTCGGGGTCACGGGTCAGACGGCCCATGAGCACAATGTGGTTCAGCATTGCCGTGCCTCCTTATTCCGGGCGACGGGTGATCAGGGAGCGGAGAATACCGTCCGTGATGCCCAGCACACGATCCAGCTCGGCCGGGAAATCCGGACCGCTGGTGAACTTGACGAGCACGTAGTAGCCCTCAGAAATGTAGTTGATCTCGTAAGCGAGCTTGCGCTTACCCATCTCCTCCATTTCCTCCAGCGTGCCGTTCTGCTCGACAAGCGCCTTGAACTTCTCGACGACTGCTGCAGTCTCTTCCTCCGACAGATTGGGGTTGATGATATACATCAGTTCGTACTTTTCGGTGGTTTTTGCCATTTCAGTTGCACCTCCTTCTGGTCTAGTGGCCCTCATCTCAAATGAGAGCAAGGATCACCCGCGTCAATACGCAGGCCATATTATTATACCTGAAAAACCGGGAAAGTCAATCCTTTTTTGCACTTTCCGGCGTATCAAGCACGTGCACGTTCATCTGCGGGTAGGACATGGACACGCCGTGGGCGTCAAACGCCGCGCCGACGGCCTCCATGAGGTCATAATATACGGTCCAATAGTCGGCCGTTTTGCACCAGACGCGCACCGTGTACTCGATATTGCTCTCCCCATAGCCCGACACGCGCACGAACGGCTCCGGCTCCGGCAGGATGCCGGACACGAGCGACACGGCGTTGTGCAGCGCCGCCTTCACCTGCTCCGGACGGCAGGTATAGTCCGCGCCGAACGTCAGGTCCACGCGCCGCTGCGGCTCGCGGTTATAATTGACGATCTTGGACGCCGAGAGGTCGCTGTTGGGCACATAAATGTCCTTATTGTCCAGCGTGCACAGCTGCGTGTAGATCAGGCCGATATCCTTGACGGTGCCGCTCACGTCGCCGGCCTCGATGAAATCACCGTCCTCGAACGGCCGCGTGAGCAGGATGGTGATGCCGCTCATGGCGTTGGACAGGCAGTTTTGCACCGAGAGCGACAAAGCCAGGCCAAGCAGGCTGAACACCGCCAGCAGCGCCGTGACGTTAAAGCCGAGACTGTCGGCCACGATGAGTATGGCCATGAACTCCAGCGCGATCTTGAGCACCTTGAGGATGAATCGGCTCAGGCTCTCCGACAGGCGCGAGTGCGCCGAGATGCGCCGCGCGACGCGCATGACGAGCCAGATGACGAGCACACAGATCACGAGCGTGATGGCGGAGGTGATGAGCTTTTCGAGCGTGAGACTGCCGAGGCTGAAGCCGATGGCGTTATTCACGTCCTCGATGCTGTCTTTCGTGGATTCGAGTGCGTTCTGATAGGTGTCCGTATTCAAATGGCGATCTCCCCTTTCGTAGTGATCTGCTGCTTAGTATACGCCATACCTCGCCGGTTTTCAACACGTTCCAGCGGGCGGGGTGTTGGAGAAGGATACATGCATGCCATGGTGTCCGAAAACACCGCATCTCAACGCAGTGTGGGAACTTCCGTTCTCAGAGCAGCAGGGGGCGCTCGAGGGGGCATGGCCCGCCGCGGATGGAGTGGCGCCTTTTTGCACTTTTAAGCGCAAAAAGGCGGGGCTGAGATCAGCCCCGCCTGCGTAGGTAGGTAAACTTATGCCTCGTCGTAGAGCTTCTTGAGCTTGAGCAGGTGCTCGTAGCGCTTCTTTGCGTTGGCCTCGGACTTGGCAAACAGCTCCTCGGCACGATCCGGGAACTCGTTGGTCAGGCGGGCATAGCGCGCCTCGTTCATGAGGAAGTCGCGGTAGCCGCCGGCCGGCTCCTTGCTGTCGAGCGCGAAGGGCTTCTCAGCGGACGGATCGTAGCGGAACAGATTCCAGTAGCCGCAGTCGACCGCACGCTTCATCTCGCCCTGGCAGTTGGTCATGCCGCCCTTCTTGATGCTGTGCATCTCGCAGGGGGCGTAGCCGATGATCAGGGACGGGCCGTGGTAAGCTTCCGCTTCCTTGATGGCCTTGATGGTCTGCGCCGGGTTGGCGCCCATGGCGACCTGCGCCACGTAGATGTAGCCATAGCTCATGGCGATCTCGGCAAGGCTCTTGCTCTTGAGCTCCTTGCCGGCAGCCGCAAACTGCGCGACCTGGCCGATGTTGGAGGCCTTGGACGCCTGTCCGCCGGTGTTGGAGTAGACCTCGGTGTTGAAGACGAACACGTTCACGTCCTCGTCCTGCGCCAGGACATGGTCCAGACCGCCGAAGCCGATGTCATATGCCCAGCCGTCGCCGCCGAAGATCCAGCAGCTCTTCTTGTTGAGGAAGTCCTTGTTGGCCATGACGCGCTGGTAGCGCTCGCAGTCACAGGCGGGCTTGGCCTCCATCACAGCGAGGAACTCCGCCGTGGCGGTCTGGTTGGCCTCACCGTCGTTATAGGTCTCGAGGTACTTCTTCGCAGCCGCGACCTTGGCGGGATCCTTGCCGTTTTCGGCGATGTAGCGGATGTCTTCCGCCAGATCGTCGCGGATCTTCTTCTGGCCGAGGTACATGCCGAGGCCGTGCTCCGCGTTATCCTCGAACAGGGAGTTGGCCCAGGCGGGACCCTTGCCTTCCTTGTTGACGGTGTACGGGCTGGTGGCAGCCGGGCCGCCCCAGATGGACGAGCAGCCGGTTGCGTTGGAGATCATCATGTGATCGCCGAACAGCTGCGTGATCAGGCGGGCATAGCTCGTCTCGGCGCAGCCGGCGCAGGAGCCGGAGAACTCGAGCATGGGCTGCCGGAACTGGCTGCCCTTGACGGTGAAGTCCTGAAGTTCCTTCTTCTCGGCGACCTTGGCGACCATGTAGTCGAACACGGGCTGCTGATCTTCCTGGCTCTCGAGCGGCTGCATCGTCAGCGCGCCGACCGGGCAGACGTGCGTGCAGACGCCGCAGCCCATGCAGTCGAGCGGAGAGATGGCCATGGAGAACTTGTAAACACCCTTGCCGGCGCCGACCTTGAAGTCGACAGCCTTGGTCTGCGCGGGCGCGGCGGCCAGCTCGTCGGCAGTGAGCGCGAACGGGCGGATGGTCGCGTGCGGGCAGACATAGGCGCACTGGTTGCACTGGATGCACTTGGTGCTGTCCCACTCGGGCACGGAGACGGCCACACCGCGCTTCTCATACGCGGAGGCGCCGAGCTCGAACGTGCCGTCGGCGTGATCGACGAACGCGGAGACCGGCAGGCTGTCGCCGTCCATCTTGTCGACCGGAGTGAGGATGTCGCGCACCATCTTGACGGTGGCCGGACGGCCGGCCAGCTCCTTGGCGGGCGCTTCGTCCACGGCGTCGGCCCAGTCGGCCGGAACGTCGATCTTCACATACGCGGTCGCGCCGAGGTCGATGGCCTTGTAGTTCATCTCGACGACGTCCTCGCCCTTCTTCATGTAGGAAGCCTTGGCCTTCTCCTTCATGTAGCGGATGGCATCCTCTTCCGGCATGATCTTCGCCAGGGAGAAGAACGCGGACTGCAGGATGGTGTTGTTGCGCTTGCCCATGCCGATCTGGATGGCCAGGTCAATGGCGTTGATCGTGTAGAGCTGGATGTTGTTGCGAGCAATGTAGCGCTTGGCGGAGGCGTCCAGATGGTGGCTGAGCTCCTCGGGCGTCCACTCGCAGTTGATCATGAACACACCGCCGGGCTTGACGTCCTGGACCATCTTGAAGCCCTTGGTGATGTAGGACGGGTTGTGGCAGGCCACGAAGTCGGCCTTATTGATATAGTACGGGCTCTTGATCTCGTGATCGCCGAAGCGCAGGTGGCTGATGGTCACGCCGCCGGTCTTCTTGGAGTCGTACTGGAAGTAGGCCTGCACGTATTTATCGGTGTGGTCGCCGATGATCTTGATGGAGTTCTTGTTCGCGCCGACGGTGCCGTCGCCGCCGAGACCCCAGAACTTGCAGGCGATGGTGCCCTCAGGGGAGGTGTCGGGCGCGTCATGCTCCGGCAGGGAGAGGTTGGTCACGTCATCAACGATGCCGATGGTGAACTGACGCTTCGGCGTGTCGTGCTTGAGCTCTTCGTAGACCGCGAACACAGAGGACGGCGGGGTGTCCTTGGAGCCGAGGCCGTAGCGGCCGCCGGTGACGACGATGTCGTTGCGGCCGGCGTTGGCCAGCGCGGTGACGACGTCGAGGTACAGGGGCTCGCCCTGTGCGCCGGGCTCCTTCGTGCGGTCGAGCACGGCGATCTTCTTGCAGGTCGCCGGGATGGCCGCGATGAGCTTGTCGGCACGGAACGGACGGTACAGGCGGACCTTCACGAGGCCGACCTTCTCGCCGTGGGCATTGAGGTAGTCGATGACTTCCTCGGCCACGTCGCAGATGGAACCCATGGAGATGATGACACGGTCAGCATCCGGAGCGCCATAGTAGTTGAAGAGCTGGTAGTTGGTGCCGAGCTTGGCATTGATCTTGCCCATGTACTCCTCGACCAGATCCGGCACGGCGTCATAATACTTATTAGACGCCTCACGGTTCTGGAAGAAGATATCGCCGTTTTCGTGGCTGCCGCGCATCTGCGGATGCTGCGGGTTCAGGCCGCGCTGACGGAAGGCATTGACCGCATCCATGTCGACCATCTCGGCCAGATCGTCATAATCCCAGACGGCGATCTTCTGGATCTCGTGCGAGGTACGGAAGCCGTCAAAGAAGTTCAGGAACGGAACGCGGCCCTTGATGGCGGCCAGATGCGCCACGGGGGACAGATCCATAACTTCCTGCACGTTGCCCTCAGCGAGCATGGCAAAGCCGGTCTGGCGGCAGGCCATGACGTCGGACTGATCGCCGAAAATAGACAGCGTGTGCGACGCGAGCGCGCGGGCCGTCACGTGGAACACGGCCGGGAGCAGCTCACCTGCCATCTTGTACATGTTCGGGATCATGAGCAGCAGGCCCTGAGAGGCGGTGTACGTCGTGGTCAGGGCGCCGGCATTCAGCGAACCGTGGACAGCGCCGGCTGCGCCGGACTCTGCCTGCATTTCCTGCACACGGACCTTCGTGCCGAAGATGTTCTTGCGGCCGGCAGCGGCCCACTGATCGACCAGGTCGGCCATCGGGCTCGACGGGGTGATCGGGTAAATGGCAGCCACTTCCGTAAAGGCGTAGGACACGTGGGCGGCAGCGTTGTTGCCGTCCATGGTAACGAGCTTTCTTGCCATAAACTTCATCTCCTATTTCTCTTATATGTTATCCTATATTTGTGCAATGGGCACCTATCCGCCCATTCACGTCAATATGATAACACAGTTTCAAAAAAACGTAAATAATAGTTTTTTGATTCTTGTTTCATTTTTCGAAACGCAACTATTGAAAACGTGCAAGTTTCCGGGTGAAAACCGGCGTTTTCACGGAAAATGTCCAGTTTTTTCGCTAATTTTTCGCTTGTGATTTCTCACCTATTGTTATATAATATATCACTGCTGTTAAGAAAGGGGCTGTCTACATGGTCAAAATCGAACAATCGAATGGCACCATCAGCATCACCAACGAAGTATTCACCAACCTTGCAGGCGACGCCGCGACCAGTTGCTTCGGCGTGAAGGGCATGGTCGGCCGCAGCAAAGACAGCGGACCGTTCCAGCTCCTGCGCCGTGAATCCATGTCCAAAGGCGTCAACGCCACGTTCGCCGACGACGGCAGCATCTCACTGGAGCTGCACATCGCGGTCGACCACGGCGTGAACATTTCCGCACTTGCCCACAGCATCATCAACGAGGTCAGCTACAAGGTCAATCAGGCCACCGGCGTGCCCGTTGCGCGCGTGGACGTGTACGTGGACACCATGTTCCTCGATTAAGCAGGAGCATTCGCACCGCTTCCCTCCCGGGAGCCGCGCTTCCGGGCCATTTTCATTCCCCCTGTCGGAGGTGTACAGATTTGAGAGAGATCATTGATGCCGCAGCGCTCCGGGAAATGCTCCTGTGCGCAAACGCGGCACTGGAAGAAAACAAACAGAAGATCAACGAGCTCAACGTCTTCCCCGTTCCGGACGGCGACACCGGCACGAACATGAGCCTGACGATGAACTCGGCCGCCATCGAGCTCGGCCGCAAGCAGACCGAGACCGTCGGCGCCGTGGCCGACTGCGCCGCGAGCGCGCTGC
>ENA-ORTY01002464-ORTY01002464.1-human-gut-metagenome-genome-assembly--contig:-NODE-2464-length-17620-cov-2.924964_pt1 | contig 17620 bp, 8 predicted proteins | sample MGYA00241917_ERZ509198 | MGnify/ENA primary metagenome ERZ509198 (study PRJEB26280, sample SAMEA2338857) | human gut metagenome | biome: human gut; feature: human-associated habitat; material: faeces...
GTGGGCAAGTATGGAATACAGCTCGATTCCGGTCATTTCATCCGCGGGATTCAGGTAAATGGAGTTGGGTGAATTGACATCGGCGGGCGGTGTGAGATAAAAGGCGGGGCTTAAAAAATCCTTGAGGGAGTCATCCACGGTCTTTACTTCGTATGCGATACCCGAAAGAACGGGAAAATCTTCAGAAACGGCATTCTGCAGATCGGCAAGCATTTCCTCCGGCGTGGAGAACGGCAGCACGAGCGCCTGCTCGGAGAGGGAGAGCGACGGATTCTGATCGAGAATGATCTGCATTTCGGCACACTGGTCCGCAAGCTGCTGTGTTAAAAGGCGGGTCAGCTCCTCTGGTGAAGCGTCAACACCGACGCGGCTGCGGAGAAGATACGCATAGTAGGAAAGTCCGCCTTCCTGCCGGGAAAGACCGCCGGCGTTCTGTGTTCCTTTGCCGCGGAGTGAAGAAAGAGCATCGGAAAGAGAGCGGTAGGCGGGAAAAACACAGGAGATAAGGAGTTTTTCATGCGTCTGCAGACAGAGATTCCTTTCCGCCTCAGAAAACAGTGAAGACGCCTGCAGTTTATTCTGAAAAACGGTGTGGAGCAGATGGCTTTCCGGTGTATCCGCGTCGGCGAGAAAAGCACTGCACTGGCGGATAATGCCATCGACCGCAAGGTCATTCTGAAACACGCCCTGCCGGGATTTTTCCTGCTCGAGTGCGATGAGATCGGAGAAATAGCGCGGGAGATCCTGCAGAAGATGGAGGTAGTCGGCGATATCCTGCTGTGTGCGGAACGGGTACTCCGCGAGCAGAATGGGAAGCTGTGCCTGAATCCCGAGCGACGGACCGAGCGGTTCCGCAAGAAGGCTGGTGCTGCCCGGCATTTTCTCGCAGTTCAGCTCGTAGAGCAGAAGATCGAGCGTGATCTGATTTTCCGCGGAGAGGCGGTTTCGATGAAAGGATGTGAGCGTTGTTTCCACACTCTGCAGCAGGGCATCATACGAGGTGCGGTCAGGGATGGAAACCGTGCCGAACGAGGCAGTGCCGGGGGCAATTCCGCGGGAAGCCGGATCGGCGAGGGTATAGTGGAGCGTGATGGCAGAAGAGGTTACCTCGGAGTGGAACCGTTCCTCCACATACGCGGAAAACCGGCGGTTCTCACCAGGGGAAAAGAACGGGGAAAAATACCAGAACAGCAGGGCGAAAAGAAGTCCGCCGCACAGAAGCAGAGGGAACAGGATGCGGCGGTGCAGAGAAGCTGGTTTCATAGAATAGGCTCCGGTGCGGACAGTTATCATAAAGTATGTAAAAAATGCTGATTTTATGCGCTTTTTCCGTGGCCTTTCATTTGACTTTCCAAAACGGCTTTGCTATAATCAGTAACGAATGAAATAAGGGACTTTTCAGTGCGGAACGGATTTGAAAAAGAATCCGCGAAGATAAAAGGGAATCAGGTGGAAATCCTGAGCGATCCGGTCACTGTAAGCAGGGAGTGTTAGCAGCAGAAATGCCATTGTGCGAAACGCATGAGAAGGCGCGGCTGCCGTGAAGATCTGCGAGTCAGGAAACCTGCTGGAAAGGTTAGTGAATCGCTTCCGATGAAAGCATATATTCATGGAAAGATGTACGAAGCAAAATCGGACATCTGCTTTTTTGTCGCCATGCGTCCGAAAAAGAGCTCCGGTGGAGAAACTCTTTTGCAGAAAAAGCAGATGTCTGTTTGTCTTTTCGCAGAAAAAATGTGTCCTCAAAAACAAGATTACTTGCAGGGAGACATCATTGACGGGGACAGGCACCGCCCAGCTGCCTGAAAAAGTCAGACGGAATCCGGAGCAGATGCGCGAAGGAGATCCGAAGAAAAGGAGAAGTTATGAAAGGAAATTCAAGCAAATTTCTGGCACTGCTGCTGTCGGCGTCCATGATCATGAGCCCGACTGCCAGCGTATTAGCAGATACGCAGGAAAAAGCAGCACAGACAGAAAGCAGCGCAGCCGCAGAGGAAGCGCCGCAGAGCGAAGAAACAGCAGAGACGGCAGAACCGGAAACAACACCGGCAGAAACCGAGAGCAGTGAAAGTACTGCAGAGACTCCGGCAGAAGAGCCGACGGAAACACCGGCCGCGCCTGCAGAGGATCAGACACCGGCAGGATCTGACGAGACCGAGACACCATCCGCAGATGAGGATGCTTCGGAAGATACTGCAGAGGACACTGCAAAAGACGGTGAAGAGACTGCCGATACCACAGAAAAAGAGCCGGAAGCAGCAGATGAGACTTCCCAGGATGCTGAAAAAGAAACACCGGCAAAAGAAGAAACCAAAGATGCTGTAAAAGAGAATACCAGTCCGGCGGCAGAACAGCCGAAAACGGAAGTAAAAGAAACGACCAAAAATGAGGCATCCAATACAGCCGAGAAGAAAGAAACAAAAGCAGCGGAAGCAGCAACACCGGCAGATGGTGAGTATGAGACTTCTGCAGAAGCAACCGGAAGCATGTTCCGTGTGATTTCTTCCAGACTCATCGTAAAAGATGGAAAACTGAAAGCATCCATTCTGCTGAGTGGAACCGGCTATGATTACCTGTATACGGGAACAGCAGCAGAAGCTGCCGCAGCAGATGAAAAGAGCTGGATTGCTCCGACAGGAAGCGAAACCTATACGGATACGAAGACCGGTGCAGAAAAGACCGGATATCGTTTTGAAATTCCGGTGGAAGAGCTTGACAAACAGATGGATGTTGCCGTTCGCTCAGCCAAGAAAAAAACATGGGCTGATAAAACCGTTACGATCCACAGCACCGATGCAATCCCGACGGTAACACCGGAACCAACCGAGACTCCAAGCGAAAATCCAGGTGAGGATTCCTCGAATAAGCCAGCCAGTGTAGAAGCACCGGTTACCAAAGAGGACGGCAGCGTATTCAAAATGTTCGTCATCTCCGAGGCAACAATGATCAACAAGGGCGATAAACTCGTTCTTACACTGAAAACAAACAACGTATCATTTGATAAACTGTATCTTGGAAAGAACGATGACCTTGCAAAAACACCGGCTATCCAGGGAATGCAGGAAGCAAACGGCGGTTATTCCTTTACATTTGAAGTAGATGCGGACAAAGCCGGCACAACCGTTCCGATCGTTCTTGGAAAGAAAGACGGAACCTGGTACACCAAAAAGCAGCTTTATCTTGCAGTTCCGGGAAGTAAAACACCGGAAGTAACTCCGATACCGGAGCCGACCGAGACTCCGGTCCCGACTGCAACCCCGACTCCGAGTGAGACTCCGGTTCCAACCACAACTCTAACTCCGGAACCGGCGAAAGTAGAAAACGGTATCTACAGCGGAACCGCGGAGACCGGCGCAGCTATGTTCAAAGTAGTCGGCGTAGAGCTGACCGTAAAAGACGGCGACATGAAAGCACGCATCACGTTAAGTGGTGTTGCCTACGATTATCTGTACATGGGAACACCGGAAGAGGCAGCTGCCGCAGACAAGAGTGCATGGATTGCAGGCGTCGGCACCGTTGATTACACAACAGCAGACGGCGAGACGAAAACAGGAATGCAGTATGATATTCCGGTAGCAGCACTCGATCAGGCACTTGTTGTTTCTTCCCATTCTGCAAAACGGGATAAATGGTATGCAAGAACCATTACTATTGCATCTTCCAGTCTGAAAAAGACCGCAGATCTTCCGGCAGATGAGACCAATAAAGTAGCAGATGGTATTTACAGTGCAGAGGCAACAACTAATGCAGCAATGTTCAAGGTAGTCGGCGTAAAACTGACCGCGAAAAACGGAAAAATGACAGCAGTTATCACCTTAAGCGGAAGCGGCTATGATTATCTGTATATGGGAACCGGAAAAGATGCGGCAGCAGAGAGCGGCGCATGGATCGCTTCCACCGGAAAAGTGGACTACACCTTAGACGGTGAAACCAAAACCGGAATGCAGTTTGAAATCCCGGTAGAAGCACTGGATCAGGAACTTGCTGTAGCAGCTCATGCAGTAAAGAGCGGCAAATGGTACGACAGAGCCATCACGATTGCATCTTCCAGCCTGAAAAAGACCGGAGACCTTCCGTCGGATGACAACAAGGGCGATACTCCGAAACCAACCCTCGTTCCGACCAATACCCCAACCGTATCTCCATCTGAGACACCGGTTGTAAAACCGACCAGCACCCCGACTCCGGCACCGACCCAGAAACCGGCCGATACCAAACCGGAGCAGGAATCCAAATATGAGTCTGACTTAAGCGGCGGCACATCTAAAGTAGACAGTGCAACCACACTGGCAGACGGCGTTTACACACCAGACGGATTCTCCTTCTCCGGCGGATCCGGAAAGGTAACCATCTCCTGCAGCAAGATTACTGTAACGAACGGACAGGCTTATGCAACGATCGCATTCAGCAGTCCGTACTACGGATATGTAAAAGCAAACGGAAATAAATACATGGCAAATGTCAGCGGCGGAAGCAGCATCTTCACCATTCCGGTTGAGCTGAACAAGAACAATACCATCATCGGTATGACCACCAGAATGTCCGTTGCCCATGAGATTTCCTACAACATCTTCATCTCCCTGGCAGCAGCAAAGAAGGGCGGCAGCACTTCTTCCAGCACAGGATTTGTAAAAGCAGACGGAACAACCTCCACGATCAGCACCGATAACTCCAAGCTGGATACCACCGCTCCGGAGATCATGGGACTGGAATACAAAGCAGAGACAAAACTTGCTTACGCAGAGTACTTCAAGATGTATCATTACGACGAAGGCATCACCCTGCTGGAGATCGATATGACAAAAGATACCGGGCGTGATCCGGAGAAACAGACCGAGGACGACAAGAAAGCAGAAGATACCGATACGGCAGCAGCAGAGGATACCGCAGCAGCAACCGACGAGGAAGAAGCAGCAGCATCCGATTCCAAAAAGACCAGCACTGAGAAAGCGAAAGATCTGACCGAAAAGACAAAAGAGCTGTACGAAGGCAATGTTGTCAAATATCTGATCGTTCCGAAAGATGTTGAGATTCCGGCAGGACTGGACAAAGATATGATCGTGATCCAGCTTCCGGTTGAGAAAGCATACGTAGCATCTGAGGATGCCCTGAAACTTCTCGATGAGCAGTTAGACGCAGCAGAGAGCATCAAAGCAGTCGGCATGGAGCAGAAAGACTGCCAGATCGAAAACATTGCAAAAGCAATGGAAGACAAAAAAATCTCCTTCGACGGAGCATTCGATGATCTGGACTACAAAGCTCTGGTAAAAGACGAAATCGACTTTGCAATTCTTCCATCTGAGTTCCTTCCGGGAAATGCAAAAGATGAGGAAGATGCTGATGCAGCCGACGAGACCGCAGATACCAAAGCTGAGGATCAGAAGGACGATAAAGACGATAAGACAACGGATGAGAAAGCAGACGAAGACAAGACTCCGGAAGAACTTCTGAAAGAGGAAAATGAGCGTCTGTCCGACACCGCAGAGCGTCTGGCAACCCTGACCATTCCGATGCTGGTTGACCGTTCCGCAGACGAGAAGACCGATCTTGCGAAAGCAGAGTGGCTGAAAGTCTACGGCGTGATCTTCGGATGCGAGGATCAGGCAAACGAGCTGTTCCAGCAGATGGTAAAGGCAGAAGAGGATAAATAAGTACAATAATTTGCAGCAAAAAATGAGAAAGGGCTGCTGCCATATGGCAGCGGCTTTTTCTTTAAGAAAGGAATATCAAATGACAGGAAAAAACGAAAGAAAGCTGAAAAAATGGGCCGCACTTTTTCTTGCAGCAGCGATGTCACTGACGGCCTGCGGCAGCACCGCATCAACGGGAAGCAGCACATCGTCCGCGTCGGGCACTTCGGCAGTTTCTGAGAGCAGCACATCCACAGCATCCGCAGCAGACGTTTCCGAAAGCCAGACGGAGAGCACATCCGTCTCGGAAAGTACGGCTGAAAGTGAAAGCACCTCCGAAGCCACTGCTGAGAGCAGCACCTCCGGGAGTGATACCGCATCCGCGGATGGTTTCGCAACGACAGACGATGTCAGCGATGCACCGGACATCACCGGAATCACCATCGAGAGCAAGATGGTCCTGAATTACGCCGAGTGCTTTAACGTATACTACTGCACAGACGGCTATAAACTGCTCGATGTCAAAGATGGCGCGCAGTATTTGCTCGTCCCGGACGGAAAAGAGGCACCGGATGACCTCGATTCCGACGTAATTGTAATCCATCAGCCGCTGGAACGCATTTACATGGCAGCAACCTCTCCGATGGCGCTGTTCGATGCCATCGACTCCCTCGATACGATTCGTCTCTCCGGTGAAACCGCAGACAACTGGTACGTACAGGATGCCGTTGACGCGATGAATGCCGGAACGATGATCTTCGCCGGAAAATACAGTGAGCCGGATTACGAACTTCTGGTCAGTGAGAACTGTGATCTGGCCATTGAATCCACGATGATCCTCCATTCCCCGAAGGTACAGGAGATGATCGAGATGCTCGATATTCCGGTCTTCATCGACCGTTCCAGCTACGAATCCCAGCCTCTTGGCAGAACCGAATGGATCAAACTCTACGGTGCCATGCTGGACAAAGAGGAGGAGGCAGCCGACTTCTTTGCAAGTCAGGCAAGTGTTGTGGAAAATCTGAAGGATTTCCAGAATACCGAAAAAACGGTCGCTTTCTTCTATATTAATACGAGCGGAGCTGCCGTTGTGCGGAACCCGGAGGACTATATTTCCAACATGATCGAGCTTGGCGGTGCGCGCAACGCCTTCCGTGATCTCCAGGACGACAGCGGAAAAACATCCGTGCCGATCACGATGGAGCAGTTCTACGATACGGCCGAAGATGCGGACTACCTGATCTACAACGCAAGCATCGATTCCACCGTCAAAACCCTGGGCGACCTGCTGGCAAAGGATTCCATGTTTGCCGATTACAAAGCAGTCAAAGAGGGCAACGTCTGGACAACCGAGAAATCGATGTATCAGGCAACCGATAAAATTGCACAGTTTACCAACGACATTAACCTTCTGGTAACGGGCGGCGATCCGAATCAGATGGTATTCTTAAGAAAATTATCCTAATGGAGGAACGTATGTCAGAGAAAAAAAATATGACAGGAAAAGAGAACAGTTTCCATATGGAAAACTTCCGGCGCCGTTCGCGGTATGCCGCTGTGTTCCTGGTGCTGATTCTGGCGTTCGCTGCCATCACCGTGCTGAATATCAATTCCGGAAACGTAAATATTTCGATTCCGGAAATTTTCCGGATTCTGCTGCGGCGGACCGGAGAGGGGAAAGAGTACAATATTATCTGGAAAATCCGCCTTCCGCGTATTCTGATGGCGGCAATCCTGGGCGGTGCTCTGTCCCTGTCGGGCTTCCTTTTACAGACTTTCTTTGAAAACCCGATTGCCGGTCCGTTTGTTCTTGGAATTTCCTCGGGAGCCAAAATGGTCGTGGCGCTGACCATGATCTTTTATCTGGAGTGGGCGCGCAATATCACATCTTACACGATGATTGTTGCAGCATTCTTAGGATCCCTTCTCTCCGTCGGCTTCATTCTGCTGATGTCCCGACGGATCAAAAATATGGCAGGACTTCTCGTCGGCGGTATTATGATCGGTTACATCTGCTCGGCGGTCACGGATTTTGTTGTCACCTTCGCGGAGGATTCCGATATCGTCAACCTCCACGGCTGGTCACAGGGAAGCTTCTCCGGCATGAGCTGGAGCAACGTAGCGATCTCTGCGGCTGTGATCGGCATCACCTTTGTCATCACGTTCCTGATGGCAAAACCGATCGGTGCATACCAGCTCGGTGAGGCGTATGCGCAGAGCATGGGTGTCAACATCAAAGTATTCCGCATCGCGCTGATTCTGCTTTCGAGTATTCTCTCCGCATGCGTCACCGCATTTGCCGGTCCGATTTCGTTTGTCGGCATTGCCGTCCCGTTCCTCGTCAAACAGAGCCTCGGCACATCGCGTCCGCTCGTCGTAATCCCGGGAACGTTCCTCGGCGGAGCCGTCTTCTGTATGATGTGCGACCTGATCGCGCGTATGGCGTTTGCACCGCTGGAGCTGTCCATCAGTACGGTCACATCGATCTTTGGTGCGCCGGTCGTCATTTTCATGATGCTGCGCCGGAAAAGGGGGTAAGAGAATATGAGTGAATATTATTTTCATCTGGACCACCTGACGGTCGGCTATGATAAGAAGCCGCTGATCAAAGATATCTGCATCGGCATCGAAAAAGGCGAGATCGTTACGCTGATCGGACCGAACGGTTCTGGTAAATCAACGATTCTGAAAAGCATCACCCGCCAGTTAAAGCTGGTCGGCGGAAATGTGGAGTTTGACGGGAAAAACCTGCATGAGCTTTCGTTCCGCGAGTTGTCCACGAAGATGGCCGTTGTGCTGACGGAGCGCATGAAGCCGGAGCTGATGACCTGCCACGATATCGTGGCAACGGGCCGCTATCCGTACACCGGACGGCTCGGCATGCTGACCCGCGAGGATGAGGAGAAGGTCGAGAAGGCGATGCGCGCCGTTCATGCCGAAGAGCTCGGCGGCCGCGATTTCAACGCCATCAGCGACGGCCAGCGCCAGAGAGTGCTTCTTGCGCGTGCGATCTGTCAGGAGCCGGAGGTCATCATCCTCGACGAGCCGACTTCTTTCCTCGATATCCGCCACAAGCTGGAACTGCTCGCGATTCTGCGCCGCATGGCAAAGGAGAAGGGCATCACCGTCATCATGTCGCTGCATGAGATCGATCTGGCACAGAAAATTTCAGATAAGATCATCTGCGTCAAGGGCGATGCTATTTCCCATTTCGGCGCACCGGAGACAATTTTCCGCGAGGATATCATCCGCGAACTGTACGAGATTGACAATGGTTCGTTTGACCCGTGCTTCGGAAGCATCGAGCTGCCACGGCCGGAGGGAACACCGCGCGTCTTTGTCCTCGCAGGCGGCGGAACGGGAATCCCGGTGTTCCGGAAACTGCAGAAGGAAAATGTCCCGTTTGCGGCAGGCGTCCTATATACGAACGATATCGATTACCAGCTCGCCCGCATTCTGGCGATGGAGACGGTAACCGAAGTACCGTTCCAGGAGATCAGCGACGAGGCATTTGCCCGCGCCTGCGAGCTGATGAAGAGCTGTGAACGTGTCATCGACACCGGCGTCCCGGTGGGCATGTGCAACCGCCGGATCGAAGAGCTGAGGGCAGAAGCAAAGCGGCTTGGAAAGCTGGCAGAGTAAAACAAAGAAAAATCCAATCAAAATCTCCTGTCTGGGAACGAAACAATTGTTTTCCGAACAGGAGATTTTCTTTTTGCAGCCATTGTAAAAATAGCAAAAGAACACGAAAAATGTAATATTAAATTGTACGAAAAATTCACACAATTCAAGTCAAAAACCAACAGAGATTGACACTTAAAAAGTCAAGTGCTTTGTAAAATCTTTTGGCGAAATAACGGTTTTCTCTGTTATGACCAAAACACGCGTTCTGATTTCGCAAGATTTAAACACATGCTTTCCACACCGTTTTTCGTGGATAATGTGGATAACTCGGTGTATAACTTGTTTTTAGGCATGTTTTCGGTGGTTAACTATGTGGATAACTTGTGGACGAGATGTTTATAAAATTGGCCCGTGTGGAAAAAAACCGGTTTCTTTGTGCAATTTCGACAAAAAGAGGTTTTAAAGTTTTGCACGACTGACATGAAAGGTTTTTCAGATTTCAGAAAATACGGGAAAACAAAAAAAGCAGGCAGTTCTCCGTACAATACGAAGAATGCCTGCTTTTGCTGTATTCTATTCGGAAGAAGCCATCAGTGGCTGATCAGATATTTCTCTACCGAAGTCACACAGTTCGCGCCGTCGGCGGCTGCCGTGATGATCTGACGGAGCTGCTTCGTGCGGACATCGCCTGCAGCGAACACGCCCGGCACGCTCGTCACACCGTCTTCGCCGGCTTTGATGTAGCCAGCCTCATCGGTTTCTACGGTGCCTGCGATCAGTGCGGAGACCGGAACGATGCCGACGGCAATAAACACGCCGTCCACCGCGATCTCACCGGCTTCCCCTGCCTTTTTGTTCGTTACCTTCACGCCGGACACCATCTCGTTTCCCACGATGGAATCCACAACCGTATCCCACACCATTTCCACATTCGGCAGTGCCAGCAGTGCATCCTGGAGAACACCGGCTGCCCGCAGTTCATCGCGGCGGTGGATCACGTAAACCTTTTTGCACGTTCTGGCAAGGAAAATCGCATCCTCCACGGCGACATCGCCGCCGCCGATAACGGCAACGGTTTTGTCTTTGAAAAATGCGCCGTCACACGTTGCACAGTAAGAGACGCCCATGCCGGAGAGCTCCTTTTCACCAGGTACATTTAACGCGCGGTGCTCCGCACCGGTTGCAAGAATGACCGTTTTGGCATGATACTCATTTTTTCTCGTGCGGACAATCTTGATCTCTTCGTCAAGAACAAGCTCCTTCACACGCTCGCGGGAAAATTCCGCGCCCATTTTTTCAGCGTGTGCGCGCAGCGTGCTTCCGAGATCCATGCCGCTGATGCCCGGAAGGCCGGGATAGTTGTCTACTTCATAGGTATTCAGCACCTGGCCGCCGCTTGCAAAGTTTGCCTCAATCGTAAGAGAGGAGAGCTTTGCGCGTTTCGCATAAATCGCGGCAGAAAGACCCGCCGGGCCGGAGCCGATGATGATAACGTCGTATAAGTTTTCCATAAAAATCCTCGTTTTCGTCTGTAGTAAGCTGCCATGCAGCCATTTTTCTGAAAGTACCGTTACGGAGCCGGTGTTTCGGACGGTTCCTGACTGTCGGAAACGGAAGATGAATCTTCCGCGGAAGTTTTTTCAGCTTCTTCTTCCGGCGTTTCCGGCTGGTTGTGAACCACCTTGATGCTGCGTACCAGCTTCAGATCGTTGTCGATGCCGACTTCAGTGTAGTCCAGCTTTTCGTCATCACTATAGAATGTGTAGAGTGTCAGGTTACTATCCTCTTTTTCCGTTTTTTCTGATTTGGCATCCCCTGCCTTCGCCAGAAAATCGCCCTCGGAAGTGCCGAGCGTGATGCCGTTTGTGATTGAAATCGGAATCTTTGTCGTATCGAGATCGCCGTACAGCGAAGTAACAAAACAGTTGCGCACTGTCGTCGCCTCCGCGCCGTAATTATGTACGGTGCAGTAAAGCTTCTGACCGCCCTTTTCCAGCGTGACGTAGCCGTATTTTCCGTTTAAAACGGCCGTATCGGACTCTTTCGTATTGATGGTCCAGTCGTGGTCCAGAAGTTCACTGACCGGAACGGGAAGATGATAGAGTACATCGTCAAAGCGGACGATCCAGTCGTTGATTTCACTGCTGTCGGCTTCCGGTGCCTGGTAGGCCTCCACTTCCGGTGTTGTGGCATCGCTGACACCATCGAGCGCTTCTGCATCAGCCGTGGTCGTAAAGTTCTGCATATCGAGGGAATACAGAATTCCCGTTTCGTTATCGAAGCCGAGCGTGATCGTCTGGTACAGCCCGTACTCATACGTGAACTGCACAGAGGTATCGGCCTCATAACGGTCCTTTGGCGCACCGTAGATGCTTTCCACATCCTCCATCAGCGACTGCTGCAGGGTGACGCCGTTCGGCAGGCCGACATAGATATTCTGGCCCTCAGCGGTCGAGGTATCGATGTGAATGCCTCCGATCAGGCATTCCGCCACTGGCTTTGCCGTGGTGTCCGGATTGGCAATATCGACGGTAATCTGGTTTCCGTCCTTTTCAAAGATTTCGCCCTCTGAGAAGGATTCCGGCTGGATTTCCTTCGTATCGTCGCCGCTGTAGACCCAGCCAAGCGCTGTAAAATCCGCGTAGGATTCCGGAATTTCGTATGTATCGCCCCAGATGGCAAGCTGAAAACTGTTCAGGTTCTTCGAGAGATCCACATCGTATTCCGGAATCTCATCGGAATCGCCGGAGGCCGCCAGATTGTCTTCGGGGTCGTCATCGTCGGTACTCTGACTGATGGTTGTGATCGGAATCGTTTCTGTTTTCTTTCCGCAGCCGCTCGTTCCCACGAGGAAAGCGGCAAATACTGCTGTTAAAACCCAACGGTATTTTTTCATCAAAACCTCCTCATAATAAATGGTTAAAAATATTTGAAAGTTACTTCATGTAAGTAACGATATCAGTTCCCCCTATTCTATCACATTCCGCTTCGTTTTCCAATGTCTGAAGCGGATTTGAGAAAAATGGTTTTTCAAAAGCGCGGTACGGAATACATATTTAGTAAGGAACTGGAAAGGGCAGAAGTCTGGGAGGAGGCTGTGTATGCGTTTTACAAAAATGCAGGGCTGCGGAAATGATTATATCTATGTAAATGCCATGGAGGAGCGGGTGGAGAGTCCGGGACGGCTGGCAAAAGCGGTAAGTGACCGCCATTTCGGCATCGGCGCGGACGGGCTGATTCTGATCGGGGCATCCAAAACAGCAGATTTTTCGATGGAAATGTACAACGCCGACGGCTCGAAGGGCGCGATGTGCGGCAACGGCATCCGCTGTGTGGGAAAATACGTGTACGAGCATGGGCTGACGAGAAAAACGACGCTGACTATCGAAACCGGCAGCGGAAACCGTGTGATTCATCTGCAGACGGGGGAGAATCCGAATGAGATCTGTCAGGTGACAGTGGAGATGGGAACGCCGGAATTCCGCGCCGCACAGATCCCCGTTGTTTCTCTGGGGGAATATGTGCTGGAGCATAAAATTACCGTGTGCGGGGAAAATTATACGATGACCTGCCTTTCGATGGGAAATCCGCATGCGGTGATTCCGGTGGAAGATGTGGAAAAAATATCCATTGCAAAGACCGGTTCCGCTTTTGAACACCTTTCCTGCTTCCCGGACCGTATCAATACAGAGTTTATCCAGATTTTAGATCAACACACAATAAAAATGAGAGTCTGGGAACGTGGGAGCGGTGAAACGCTGTCCTGCGGAACGGGAGCGTGTGCGGCAGCCGTCGCGGCGATGCTTTCCGGCTGTGTTTCGGAGGGAGAAACTGCCGTAGAACTGCGCGGCGGCAGGCTTTTCGTTACATGGGACCGGACGAAAAATAAGGTCCTTCTGACCGGCCCGGCCGAGACCGTTTTTGAAGGAACGCTTGCAGAACGAATTTGAAAAATGCAGATTTCTGTCTGCACGAAAGAGCAGTATGCAATATTCTGAAAATAAAAACTTACAGGAAATGCCTTTTCTTTTCAAAAGAAACATGCTACAATATGTGGTACCCGCTACAAGAAAAGGGTGGGGGACACACAAGATATAGTGTTTGATTTGGAGGACACCACAATGGTTTATATTATCAAAAAGGACGGCACCAAAGAAGAATTCGACGCGCAGAAGATCGTCCGTGCCGTAAATAAATCCGCACAGAGAATCCTGTATACCTTCTCACAGCAGGAGATTGACTTTATCTGTAAGTTCGCAACCGAGCACGTATATTCTCTTGGAAAGACCGAAATTCCGATCAGCGATATGCACAATATCGTGGAGGGAGCACTCGAAAAAGTAAACCCGGCTGTGGCAAAAAGCTACCGCGATTACCGCAATTACAAAACTGATTTTATCCATATGATGGACGAGGTCTACACGAAGAGCCAGTCCATCCGCTACATCGGCGACAAGAGCAATGCCAACACCGACAGCGCCCTCGTTGCAACGAAGCGAAGCCTGATTTTCAACGAGCTGAACAAAGAGCTGTACCGCAAGTTCTTCATGAACCGCAACGAGCTGCAGGCCTGTAAGGACGGCTACATCTACATCCACGACCAGTCCGCACGTCTCGATACCATGAACTGCTGTCTGTTCGATGTCGGAAACGTTTTAAAAGGCGGCTTCGAGATGGGAAATGTCTGGTACAACGAGCCGAAGACACTCGACACCGCATTTGATGTCATGGGCGATATCGTCCTCAGCACCGCTGCACAGCAGTACGGCGGCTTTACCGTGCCGGAGGTGGACAAGATCCTTGCTCCGTACGCACAGAAGAGCTACGATTACTACGTAAAAGAGTTCCTGAAATATACCGACGCATCCTGGGAGGGGGCACAGGAGAAAGCTATCGAGTATGCGATCGACAAAGTAAGAAGAGAGTGCGATCAGGGATGGCAGGGAATTGAGTATAAACTGAACACTGTCGGCTCTTCCCGCGGTGATTATCCGTTTGTTACCGTGACACTCGGTCTTGGAACGAGCATGTTCGAGAAGATGATTTCCATCTCCCTTCTCGAGGTCCACAAAAACGGACAGGGCAAGAAAGGCCACAAAAAGCCGGTGCTCTTCCCGAAAATCGTCTTCTTATATGATAAGGCAATTCACGGAGAGGGCGGCATCGCAGAAGATGTCTTCGAGGCAGGACTTGACTGTTCTTCCAAGACGATGTATCCGGACTGGCTGTCGATGAGCGGCGAGGGCTACATCGCCGAGATGTACAAGAAATACAAGAGAGTCATCAGTCCGATGGGATGCCGTGCTTTCCTTAGCCCGTGGTACGAGCGCGGAGGCATGGAGCCGGCAGATGAGAACGACAAACCGGTCTTTGTCGGACGTTTCAACATCGGAGCCGTTTCCCTTCATCTTCCGATGATCCTGGCAAAATCCCGTTCCGAGAACCGCGATTTCCACGAAGTGCTTGACTTCTACCTCGAGATGATCCGCGATCTGCACAAACGGACCTACGATTACCTCGGCGAGATGCGTGCATCCACGAACCCGCTGGCTTACTGCGAGGGAGGTTTCTACGGCGGCCACTTAAAACCGTCCGACAAGATCCGCCCGCTGTTAAAGCCGATGACCGCATCGTTCGGCATCACGGCGCTGAACGAGCTGCAGGAGCTGTACAACGGAAAATCTCTTGTTGAGGACGGACAGTTCGCACTCGATACGCTGAAATATATCAACGACAAGGTTGCCGAGTTTAAGAAAGAGGACGGCATCCTCTATGCGATCTACGGCACACCGGCAGAATCCCTGTGCGGCCTGCAGATAGAGCAGTTCCGCAAACAGTACGGCATCGTCCGCAACGTTTCGGACCGCCCGTATGTGAGCAACAGTTTCCACTGCCACGTAACCGAGGACATCACCCCGATCCAGAAACAGGATCTCGAGGGACGTTTCTGGGAGCTCTGCAACGGCGGAAAAATCCAGTACGTGCGCTATCCGGTCGGCTACAACAAAGGCGCGATCAAGACGCTGATCGAGCGTGCAATGGAGCTCGGCTACTACGAGGGCGTCAACCTGTCCCTGGCTTACTGCGATGACTGCGGCCACCAGGAACTCGACATGGATGTCTGCCCGGTCTGCGGTTCCAAGAACCTGACGAAGATTGACCGTATGAACGGCTATCTTTCCTACAGCCGTGTCCATGGCGACACCCGTCTGAATGAAGCAAAGATGGCGGAAATTGCAGAGAGAAAATCCATGTAATCATCCATGAAATAATCAATGGAACAATCAATGGAATAATCAAAAGCCTCTGAGAAAAGTCCGGTGTGAATGTGACTTTCCTCAGAGGCTTTTTGGGTATTGCATCCGGTGGAAGCTGCCGGCGGCAGGGACTGCAGATGATGTGAGAATTAATCTTCGACATCGCGGGTAATATTGCGAACCCAGATGTACTTTTTATAATGGTGATAAACGGCAGGAAGCTTTACAATTTCATCGAGATTTACAATGCAGTAAACCACCATAACCGGAAGCTTCAGCCAGAATGCGGCAAGAAAGCCAAGCGGTACAGAAAAGCACCACATAGCGCCGATGTTTCCCTGCATATCAAATTTCGCATCGCCTCCGGCACAAAAGATACCGTCGAGAACGGTGGTGTTGACCGATTGTGCCATCAGGTTCAGACCGCAGAAGAGAAGCATGTACTGCAGGTACTCGGCTGCGGTATCGGAAAGTGGGGCAAAATGAACGATGGCTGGGGAAATGAGCATCAGCAGGCCGCCGGTCACAATGCCGATGGCAATGGAGAGATGGCTTAAACGTCCTCCATACTCGCGGGCTTTTTCCAGCTCGTTCGCGCCGAGCAGATTTCCGATCAGAACCCCGGCACCACCGCTCACACCGCGGATCAGGCAGGAGAGAAGGCTCTTGGCAATCGAGGTGATAGAGTTTGCCGCAACGGCATCGCTTCCCATATGTCCCATGATAACGGAGTACAGAACGTAGGCAATTCCCCAGACGAGGGAGGCCGCAAGCACGGGAAGCGTGTAGCGCCAGAAGTCTTCTGAAAGTATTTTCCCTGCGGAAGAGAAGAGGCGGTTCCAGAGAATCCGTACACGCTCCGGTTTCTTTGTCTCGAGATAAGCCCAGATCAGTTCCACGACGCGGGCAGCTACCGTTGCATAAGCTGCTCCGCGGATCCCAAGTGCCGGAGCACCGCAAAGACCGTAGATGAGGATGGCATTTAAAATGATGTTCAGTACAACCGCAGTGGAACTGATGCGGGAGCTGACTGCTGCATGACCGGTGTTTTTCAGCAGGATCAGATAGACCTGCGAAATACCGCAGAGTACGTAGGAGAGTGCAACAGCGCGTAAATACTGGCTTCCGCTTGCAACCAGGGCCGCATCATTTGTAAAGATGCGCATCAGCATTTCGGGACAGAAACCGGCAAGGATGGTAAACAGGCCGGAGAACAGCAGGTTGGTGCGAAGTGCGATCGGAATCACTTTTTCGATCGAAGCGGCATCCTGTTTCCCCCAGTACTGCGCTGCCATAATACCGGCGCCCGCCGCGATGCCTGAGATAAAAAGGCTCAAAACAAACTGCACCTGTCCGGCCAGTGAAACAGCAGACAACGAAGTCTGATCAATCCAGCCCAGCATGATCGCATCCGTTGCGCTGACGAGAGCCAGCATAAAATTCTGGATCGCAATCGGAAGGACGAGGAGTTTTAGTTTCTGGTAAAATTCATCCTTAAAATTCATTCGTGTTTTCATAAAAATTCCCCCAAAGTATAAATAGTAGTTTTTGCTGTATTATAGCGGAAAGAAAATGGGAAAACAATGGCTAAAACAAGCTATTTTCTGGTCAATGTTGACATTCCCTGTATAATATAGAAGAAAAAGAACTTTTCCGGTGCCCGTGTCCGGTACGCCGGAAAGCGGAGAAGAAGTTTGATCAGAAAATCAGGTTTCCTTCAGCAGAAACTCCAGGATTTCTGCTATCAGAATAAATATGCCGGCAGCGGCTGTCTTTATAAAATCCAGAAATCCATGCAGGAGCTGGAGAAGCTTTTGAAAAAGAAAGATAAGAAACGGAAGTAGGTTCGGCTGCCATTGGAGCCGTCGTCGAAACAAACGGAAATATACGAAAAAATTGTGAAATTTAATAGAATTATAAGACCTGTTTTCGCTGTTTTTAACAAAAGTAAAGAAACAGTGAAAAAAAGGTTGCTTTTTTCGGCAGAATCCGTTATAATCTTATTTGTGTTCAGCGAGTGGATCATCCGATGAATCACAGAAAAACAAAAGTAAGCGCCTTTAGCTCAGTTGGTAGAGCAGTAGACTCTTAATCTATTTGTCCAGGGTT
>ENA-ORTY01002471-ORTY01002471.1-human-gut-metagenome-genome-assembly--contig:-NODE-2471-length-17572-cov-19.935777_pt1 | contig 17572 bp, 21 predicted proteins | sample MGYA00241917_ERZ509198 | MGnify/ENA primary metagenome ERZ509198 (study PRJEB26280, sample SAMEA2338857) | human gut metagenome | biome: human gut; feature: human-associated habitat; material: faeces...
TATCAATGCTGATGATATATCGTACGTTGCACCAGATACGTTAAACGGATTAAATCTGTATGCTTATTGCGGAAATAATCCGGTAATGAACGTCGATCCTGATGGCACGCTATTCTGGTTCTTTATAACGGCAATAATAGCAGGTGCTTTAATTGGCGGAGTTAAAAACGGAGTACAAGCATACCAAGAAGGTCAAAGAGGTACGGGTCTTGCAGGCGCAGTTTTAGGTGGAATGGTAGAAGGCGCTGCAATGGGCGGACTTATGGGTCTAGGTGGTACTGGCTTTGCGGTTGGGAAATTAGCGATATCAGCAATAGTTGGAGTAGGGGCAGGTATGCTTTCGTACACAGTAGAAAACACTTTGCGTACTGACAGAGAATGGACTGTTGATGGTATGAAGCTAGCAGGATTTGTAGGGTTCTTTAATGGCATATCTAATTTTGTTATTGGTGGAGCTGGAAGTAAAATTGGTGCATTTGATGATCTAGAAATAAGTACTTATTATGGGAAAAATAGTTTAACTCAAGCATTAGTAAAACCTTTCTGGGAAGCTTCACATGCTAATATAGGAAGGACAATTTTTTCAAAAGTGCGGTCACTTATTGGTGAGTGGGGAGCAAAAACAATATTCCTTGATTTGCCAGCAGATTTAATAGATTGGCTATTAAATAAGGCATTTATGATTTAATGAGGTATACATGATAGTTTTTTCAGGTGTAATATCTTCAAAAGTTGAATTAAAAACAGCAAAGAAAAGAAGTTATTATGGAGCAAATATATGTTTAATAGCAGTTGCAGCAGTAGATATCTTTGCAGGGATAGATTTATTATACAATGATATAATAAATATTAAAGAAATGATATTTTATAATGCGATTGCTTTAGTACCAATTTTCTTTTTTAAATATGTACCTCCACAAAAACACTTGTATAATTATAATTATCATATAACAATCAATAATGAGGAGATTGTGTGCGTTGATAACTTTTTTAAGAAGACGCGCAGAAAGAAACTAAAACAAATAAGAAAGGTAATAGACGCAGGCGAGTGTTTCTACGTAATCTATAAATGGGGCGATATTTGTAATTGTATAATTTGCCAAAAAGATCTTATTAGAGAAGGCACGCTAGAAGAATTCGAAGAACTATTTAAGGGTAAAATAGAAAAAGAAAAAGAAAAGAAGGTATTTAAGAGAAAAAACAAGTAATACACGTGTAACTATTTAGTAAAATTATTATATGTATTTTAACTAAAAATTAAAACAGTCTTGTACTAGCAAGGCTGTTTTTTTGTTTAGAATTAATGTAATGATGTCTTTATTTTATCACATATTAGAAAGCATTAGAAAAAATTCCATCTAAAATAATATATAGAAAGAATATATTGAAATGGGAATTCCATTGATAAGGAGAAATTATGGCAGAAAGATTTTCGGACAGGGTAAGTACCTATCCAAATAGAAGAAAGTTAACAATAGTATCACAATCTCCGTATGCAATAATAGCGGATATTGAACGTGCTGACGAGGTTATTAATGGTCAAGATGGGTCTGTAATAAATGCGAACGTGTTAAATAGCTGGGACAACGACGTGCAAGACTCAAAGAAGAAGTCGTCTGATGCTTTGAAAAAGGTGGAAGGGCTGCAAGAAACTCCAGATGTGAGTCAAGCAGGAAACGTTGGAACTCCTATAGTAGAGTTTATCACATCTAGCAACGGGGAAAAGAAATTTTCTTTCAAGAATCTTAAGGGTGCACAAGGACAGCCTGCAGGTTTTGGTGAGATAACAGCAAAAGCAGTTGCACTACAAACAGGAGCTGAACCTTATGTGAATGTATCATCGTCGGGCGAAAATACTGCTAAAAATCTTGCGTTTGATTTTGGTTTGCCTGCTGGAATCAAAGGTGATACGGGCGATAATGTTTATATACGTTATTCTTATGATAAAACGACAATGACAGAAGAACCGGTGGATAATTCCGTTTATATTGGATTTTATTCAGGTTTAACTGCTTCAGAAAATCCAAGTGATTATAAATGGGCAAGATTGTGGGGTGTAAAAACTATAACAGAAGCCGATTATAAAAATTTATTGAGTAATAATACGGTGAATAATGAACAGATTTATTTTGTAGAAGGAATAGATGATAATAAAATAACAATTGAACAATCAGCTTCATTAATTAGTTATAACAATGGTAATAGCGGATTAAAAGCAAAAAACGTTCAAGAGGCAGTTGATGAAATAAGACAACGACAATTATCTATATCATATAACGACTTAACAAATAAACCGATAATACCAACTAATTCATCGTTTACTCTATCTGGACTTGGAGAACGGTCATATAATAGTTTGACTGAAAAACCTAATATTCCAACGAGATTGTCGGAGTTAAGTGAAAAATCTTTTAATAGTTTAACGGATAAACCTACAATACCGACAAATGCTTCTTTTACGTTGTCTGGTTTAGGGGAAAAGTCTTATGATAGTTTGACTAATAAACCTAATATACCAACAAATGCATCGTTTACTTTGGCTGGATTAGGTGAAAGGTCATACAATAGTTTGACGGACAAACCAACTATACCTGAATTAAGTGTAACAACTATTGCGGAAAAGTTGGGCTTGACAATTGAACAGTTGAATAATCTTGTAGAATTAGCCAAAGTAACTAGAATTACGCCGGATGGTATTTCATTTGATGTAAATAGTATTAATATCAAATAGAGGTTTATTATGGCTATCAAAAATAAAAACAACAATATTAAGATAGTAAAGGGCAATAAGTATTTGGGTTCTGTAATGATAGGGAATAAATGTGTACTTGGTAAAGATTTAATTCCTTATTATTTAGATTATCCTGCTGTAAAAACAGGGACTGATTTTTATATTATGATTAATGGAATTAAACAAGTTAGTTCTCCTAGCACGGAAGGAAAACTAATGGTTTTTATAGGGGATAACGTTCTAATAAGAACTATGGGTAAAGCACATTATCATAATCCGAGAGCTAATGTTTCAAATGCAGGGGAGAACGTAGTTGGGAATGTTTTTTCTGTTGACGTACAAGGAATTAGGATTGATAGAGCAACCGAATATGCTTTCAAAGTAAAAGGTAATATAAGTTTTGAATTATTCGAATCGACAGCAACTCCAAAAATAAATATTCCTATACAAAAAGACGTAGGAGTGGAGTCAATTACTTTTTCTTATGTTGAAAGTCCTTATGACAATATATATTACAATAATAATACATCGCTGGAAAACTCGACAATAAAAGTTACGGGTGATATTGCCGAATTGAGTTATGGAATATGTATAGATGATTATTCGCCAGACTGTGTATACAAAGAAGGCTACAAGGAACTTGCAGTTAATAAAAACTATACTGGTGTAATTACTAATAATAATCAATGCGTTATCACGATTACGTCTAAAAAAGGACAAATAGCATCTATTGTATGCCCACCAGTTACTTATGGAATTAAATCATATAGATTATACGTTGAGAAAAGTGATTATAGTAGAGTGCAATCTTCTGAGCCTGCTTATACAAGGAATTACTTAGGTACTGATAAAATAACTATAAATACAAGAGAAAACTATACAGGAATTTATTTTTATGAAGACGACGTTATAAGAATGGAAGCTGATAGGGAAGATGGTTATAAATTGCCTACTATCGGAAAAATTGGTGATTATGCGTCTGCAGTTAAGAGTAAGAAATTTACTTTAACAACACATAATGAATTGTACCTAGTGGCTGGCGAAAAAGGAAAACAAGTAAGGTTGTCTAATCCGCAGTTAAGTACAGGTGAATACGCTATTTTAGAAGTTACTACAGAATATTCGGATATAAATCCGATTGGAAGAAATCCAATTATATACGTGGGTGATATTGTCAATATTCCGTTAGATCCTAGTTATAGAATTGGTACTATGCAGAATAGAAAACCGGGAGTTGGTATATATAGTGGAAGTGTTGAATTAGCAAGCATTAGTTTTACAGAAAAAAGGGAAATAGCAGTTCCAAATATTGATTTGCTTGAAATAAAATTAGAGCAAGGGGCTAAACGGGAGTTAATGAACAATAAGAGAGTTGGTTCAATATTGACATTCACAAAAAAAGGAACAAAGACAAGTCCAGTTTATGGACAAGTAGGTATAATTTGTAGCGTTGAACCAGTAGATGGCTTTGGGTACGAAAATTATTTTATTAATGCAATACAAATAGAATATTATTGCAAGAGATATCTTGCAGACGTAATTGTTAGTAAATACGTTTATTATAATCAAAAAGACGTTCCATCACCGTTTACCTTTTATCATAATGGGAATATGGGTATTTCGCATGATGTATTAGCAGGTGAATATAGTATTTCAGATGATAAAACAAGTGTTTCAATGACAATAACAAAGTATGATGACAATTATGTATCAGATTTAACCAATTCGGTAGTAGTAAGAGCTGATTGGATTTTAATTTAGAAGGTGGCTATGAATACTGGGTATAAAATAAATGGTGTAGATATAGAACAATTGTTTGAGAGTTTTCCAATTGAAATAGCACAAGAATATGGTGTTACTGATAGTTTGTTAACGGCAAGTGAGTATTTTAAGAAAAATAATATAAGTCTAAAACAAGCTATAAATAAAGTATTTCCTACTTCAAGTGGAAACTGTATAGGTGGTAGTAATGTCGATGCTCATTATAAAGTTTTAGGCAGTCCTATTGATATTTCGTTAAAAGGTTGTAGACCGATAGGTATTCCTATTGCAAGATTGGAAGTGGGGACGCACTATGTAAATAGGGTAAATGGAGTTACTTGGCTATCTAGTAGCCCTAATTCTGCTACGGGAATTAAATTGGAATATAATCCAAAATATTTGCACGTAGAATTGCTTGGTGGAGGCGGTGGTGGTGCAGGTTCGTCATCAGTTTATGCTTCTTCAGGTGGAGGCGGAGGCGGCTACTGTTATACTACTCTTGTAATACCTGACAATTCATTTGTTAAATTGATAGTAGGTGCTAAGGGAAATGGTGGCAATGCAAGAGAAAATGGATACAACGGTGGAGATAGTAAAATAGAATTGGCCGATGGTTCAGTATTATGTATTGCAATGGGTGGACAAGGTGGAAAAATTAATAATGACGGATTAGGCGAAGCTGGAAGAGCTACTGGCGGAATTGTTAATATTAGTGGTGGTAACGGTGGTTTAAAAGAAAATTACGGAAGTGGAATAGAGAAAACGATTGTCAACTTAAATAAACCTGAAAGCACTTATTGGATAAGAGGTGGAACTTCTGGAGGTAGTAGTCTTGGCAATAATTTTGGTGGTGGTGGCGGTGCATCTGCTTTTTCAAACGGGGCTAATGCAAATTCCAACACAACTCCTGCAGCAGCAGAATATGGTGCTGGAGGTGCTGGTGCAGGTTTTAAGGCAGTAACGGCGTCTCTAGGAGGAGATGGCGGTAATGGATTGATAAATTTGTATTATTAAAAGGAGTTGTAATATGGCTGTTATTGAAAATGATACTTTACATTATTATAGAGTGCTAAAAGACGAAAGTTTTATCCACAATAATATGACGTTTATAGCGGTGAAAATATATCAATCTGCAAACGAAAGAGCGAAAGAAAAAAACAGGTTGAATGAATTAGATATGTTTACTGCAAAATGCAATAACTTGTTAAATCAGTTGAAAACATCAAATAATCAAATATATATTGAATTAGAACCTATTATGCATAAAATCAGGAAATGTGTATTAGACAATAATTGTGAGGAAATATACTTTTCTAATGATATATATGGTTTGCTTATTGAATGCGGATTTAATATTAATTGGCTAACAGAACCAATTCATGTAATTTCGAAATCAATTATCAATGCGGGAATTAATAATTGTAAAACTATCGAAAACGAAGAGCTTTATTTGAAATTAAAGGATGTTATGGCTGGAAACGTTGTTGATGCATAGGAGGAAAATAGGAGATGGTTTCAGAAATGGTTATAGGTTTTTTTGAAAGATATGGGCTTGTAATGACATTGTTGGCAACTAGTGGAATTATCTTTGTTGGATTTTTAAAAGCAATTGGACTTCACTCAAAACTAAAAAAGGCATATAAAAAATACGTATATTTTTTTATAGCCTGTATTACGAGTATTATATCGTGTACTATTTATATGTATATAACAAATCAATTTCAATGGTTGGAGTGGGGAATGAGTATAGTATGTGTGATTTCTTATACGATAACTATTTATTCACTTTATGAGAATTTGGGTATTAGGGAATTTTGTAGAAGAATTATATTTAATCCTATAAAGAAATTGGTAGAGAAAATATTTTTAATACCTAAAGGACAAGAACTACAAAAAGAAGATATAATTCAAATTGTTAAAGATTGGGGAAGTGATGTGGTTTTTCAAATTGCAAATGAGATCAAGCAAGATGAATTAGAAAAGTCAAATAATAATAACAACAACGATACTTCTCAAGAAATACAAGAAAGTAATATAATTAGTAATTTTAATGAGAATCATTTTTTCTCATAGATAATTATAATTTTGTTAAATAGACGATAGACTTATCGTCTATTTTTTTATAATCAAATAATGTTTTAATATAGGTTAATAAAGTGTTATATGTCGAATAATATCAAAAAAATATATATTTATAATTTCTTGTTTGAAGAAGAGGTTAGCATATTAGAAAAGACGAAAAAAGCAAAAATTATGATCTACATATATCTTGATTTTTTGTAAATTTAAAAGTAAAATATAATTACTTTTGGAATGATAAAATAATGGGTATAACTAAACTAGAAATTAAAGAAATAAATGAATGTATAAAAAGAATTCAACAAATGGATTGGGAAGCAGTTGATACTTTGTATGAATTAATGAAAGGAACGCCATATTTTATAGCATTACGATATCTAAAAAATGATTATGATGCTAAAGATTTTAGTTCAAGAATTTTGGTATGAAATATATAATATTGTATCAAAAATGAAATTTGTTAATAATGGATTTAAATATTTATGTAAAACCATTGAAAATATGGCAAAAATGCAGTTGAGGAAGACTAAAAGGGAAAGGGTGTATGATGGGTTAATTATAGACGTTCCTGAAGATAATATAGATAAGAAAGATTCTTTTTTGTTATTGGAACAGGGCTTTGGACAATTAACAAAAGAAGAGTATTTAGTTATATCGTTGATTTATTTCGAAAATAAAACTATTAGAGAAGTTGCGAAAGAACTAAATAGGTCAAAGTCAGATGTTGATAGAATTAAAAGTAAGGCTTTAATTAAATTAAAATTATTTTGCGAAGAGGAGAGTATAGGGAAAAGTTAATATAGACTTTTCTATGTAAGTAAAATATGAATAATAAAAATATTGTAAAAAACAGATTATTAATTAGTATAGTTATAATGTCTTTAGTTGTTTTAATTGTCGGAATTTGTATACCTAATAGTTACGTATATGCTATAGACAATGAACCTTTTTATGGTGTTCAATACGAGAATGCAAATCAAAATAATTCAAGTGAAATTATAAATTATAATTCAAAAGAGGTAGAATCTAATATGATAGAAGGTGGTTGCCCTTTATTAGTAAATATGGATGCTGCCTTACAAAATGCTTGTGCTCCAGTAGCAGGATCAAATATAATAACATATTATGATAGGTATTATGAGAATCTTATAGAAAATGTTAATCCGGGACATATAGTCAATTCTAAATATAAATACTATCCTATGATTGTTAACGAACAGAAATTGCAAGTGCTTATAAAAAATCTTTATGAGCTAATGGGAACAAATTCGATTAAACCTGGAACACGACAATCTGACTTTAAAAACGGACTAATTAAATATGTAAATAGTAAGCAAAGAAATATCACTTTTACTTCACTAATGATAAATGATATATGTGATTTTGAAAAAATAAAGGAGAGTATTAATAATAATAAACCAATTATATTGTATTTATATGATTACCATTTAATTTTACAAACAACAATAGAAAATGCTGATAAGTTTATAGTTGATAATAAAATAGGGAATCATATAATGGTTGCATATGGCTATAAGGTAATAAAATATTATGATGTTAATGGAAATAATTTTAGAACAGAGGTATTATTAAATATATCCTCGGGGATGGATAGCCAGTTAGATAGCCTATATAGAGTAGGAGGGTTTGGTACATTAAAGGATGCTGAAGCAGTTAGTATAGAGTAGGAGTTTTATGGAAAATAAGGATGTAGAAAAACTTTTAGATGAATATGCAATCGAAAAAGGAAAAAGTAAAAAGGATTTAAATAAATTTAAACTAGCAAATAAGCCCGAAAAAAAGACTTGTAAAAGATTTAGTTTAAATAAATTTGCTATTGTGTTTTGTTGTATTATTTTAATAGTAGTCTTATCTATTGTCTTTATACCTAAAGAAGAAACAATAAATCAAGAAGAAGGTTATTATTTAGATAGTTCCAAATATGAAAAAAAACCAATGGATAGTCTTAATGATATCAATAATATTATAGATAATGAAATTATAGAAATACAATGCGAGTATTTGATTTCAAGGTACTATATATTACAAAAAATTGGTAATAAACAATTATTTGGTGCATATCTTAACTATTATATAGACAACTTTAATATCGAAAGTATAGAGGTATATGCATATTTTGATAAATATAGAATTAATAATCAATTTTTCTTAGCCTTAGAAGCAGAAATAAATATAAATAATATAACATATAAATATGAGTTTCTTGAAAATATGGGAAATAATGGGTATAAAGTACTAATGAAATTTATTGCAAATAATATAGAGTATAATTTAATTATAAATACCTATGAAAAAATTGATATAGAGAAATTAATAGATATTATATACTAATAAAAAAAGCCCGAAGTATTATAAATTCGGGCTTTTTATTATTAAAGTATATTGTATTTTTTATTGTCTACCTGAATAACGTTATTATGTATGGTAGGTTCACCTTTTTGAGCGGCACGTAGAAGTATATGTTTCGTATCGGGTTTAAGCCTTGGCAAATCGCCGTCTTCAAACTTATCTTCTTTGCTTACTTCTATTATGTCAAATCCCTTTTCTACAAGGAATGCCGAAAACTGCCACAGTTTTTCAAATAGACCGTTAGAGTCTAATATTGCTGAAATGTTTTCTTGTTTATGATATACTGTAATTCTAAAATAATTCATTGTTTTTCCTCCTAAATTAAGCACAATTTTGTAATTTTTTAGTTTGTTTCTTAGCGTATGGTAGCCACACTTTATTAACGAAATTTATTACGTTTTCGTCTGGCTTTGAGTCGTGGTCTCCGTAGCATTGCAGTATTTTCCTATCTTTTAAGGAATATTCAACCGTAACAAAGGGAACGTCGGGTTTTTCTTTTGTACGGATAAAGAATATAAGAGTTTCTTCTCGTATAAATTTTTGGTCATATCCCATACGTCCAACACAGTGATGAAGTAATTCGCCTTCTCTAATTAGGTCAGATGGTTTTTGTGGAATAATTGCCATATATACTGATTTTTTGTCATATTCAAGCTGTAAATACTTAGTTGCAACGGCTAAGAATTTGTTGTAGAACTCTTTACGTTCCTGCTCGTCCCTCAAGGCTCTTAAAGACTGATATTCGTCAATTCGTATGTCGTGCCAACGTTTGAAATTATGAGGATAACGATTTTTTTCCTCGTTCATATCAAGCTTTAGATACGTGCAAGCATTAAGGTAATCCCTATACGAGTAATAATTGGTATTTTGTTTGTTAATATAGTCTAAGAACTTTTTAATTTCACCTTTAACTAGCTTTTTAACGTTATCAATATTACTAGTGTGTTCAAAAATAATCTTTTGCTTTGCATAATTGTTTATTTCATATATTGTTTTACCTGTTTTATATGCCTCTATAATTGAAGAAATATAATAGTTAGAGATTGAAATATCTTGCTTATTTTTAGAAAGCCACTTACAAAACTTTTTATCTTTTCCAGCTAGCCTTAAAATCTGAACTGACATAGCGATTTTATGTAGTCCAAGTTTAGTAAGATACTCAATTTGCGGGTACTTTTCATATAGCCGTAGATACTTAAACACATTAATGCCCATATATCTATCAATGGCGCTATATTTATATTCTGGGAAATGCTTTATAATATAATCGCTATTAACTATCGGAGCGTATGGGTCAAACAATTTATCATCGCCATAGCCCCAGCCATATCCTTCATATCCGTTAGGATGGTTTGAAATTCCTTCATCGTACCAGCCTACCGTATATCCTGCAATGTAAGTAAATGCTATATCTTTTCCAAAGCATTTATCAGAGTGAACACCATGAACTACAACTTGCTTGCAGTACCATTGTTTTTTATATTCTTTTACCGCAACAGTAACCTTAACTAGTTTACCGTCGTTCTTAGTAAAATAAGCATAAAATCGAGTTCTACCACAGTTATCATAGGTAAGCGTTTTATCAAGCCTTTTTATCTTTTTTTCTATGTATTTTGGAATAGGTTTTATCTTTTCTATTTTCATATTTCACCTCATACTGCAATTACTTTCATATCAAGCAATTTGCATATTTTAGACGCTAAGTCGCTGTCTATTTCAAAGTTTCCGTATTCTTCGTTAACTACTACGGACTCGTCCATATCGCCATCAAATTTTTGCATTTCTTCTTCTGTCATTTCCTCGTAATCGATATCTTTGTCTTTAATAGTAATTTGCCCGTTGTCATATATCACAACGGGTGCAAATTCGATTATTTTATCGCAATATTTTTCAAAAGCGTGATATGGAAATCCTATCATTGCAATCCTTTCAGATAAGCCAAAATCCCTTGAAGTAACGGTTAGTTCTAATTCGTTTCCAACAAACAGTGCGTTTTCTCCGAAAATCTCATAAAAATCGCCTAATTTATAGATAATAACGGAATCAGGGTACATATTTTCAAGTTCTTGATATTTAACGTATATAGGCGAAATTTCGCCCTTTTTCTCGTACTCGTAAGCAATCTTTTCAGCCTCTTGTATTTCTTCTTTAGTCGGTTCTTCGTTTTCTTCTTCGGTAGGTTTTTGCTCGTCCATAAGGTCAAAAAACGTGATTTGGTTAGATTCTTTTTTAGGTTTATTATCACTAGCCTTATACGTTGGTTTTGTACTAGTCTTAATGCTAGGTTTATATTCAGAGCCGTCAATGGTATATAACGTACCTTCGATGCTATCTTCTTCAAAATAATGAATTGCCCAGCCATATACGACTAAGTCGTCTACATAAGTTCCAGTAGCCCCTTTTTCTGCTAGTTTTTTAGCTTCTTCTAAGGCATATTTCATAAAGCCAGCAAGCGTTTTTTTGTTAAGTAGTGGTTTACCGTCTTTAGTAAACGGTGTGCCGTTATTTATTTTCTCTATAAGCGTTTCACTAGCGTTATTTTGTAGGTAGTCAAATATAAGTTCTTCTTGCCTATTTTGTGGGGTAAGATTAAGTTTCATAATTTCCTCCTAAAATGGTAGTTCTTTAAGTAGCGATGCTACTTTGCTTTCTAGGTTTTCAAGTGTTACAAAGTTGTTAAAGCCACCTTTGTAGTCCACTTCGTTTTTTGCTGTTCTAACTAGAATGTGGTTGTACCATTCGTTAGCAAAATATCTAACGTCAGATATAGAGATATATACGTATTTATTCTCTATGCCACCTTTGATAAAGGCTGAAAAGCAGTAGTGGTTTTTACCAACGTTTACTAGTTGCCAATTATTTTCCATGCACATTGACTTTAAGTAGTTAATGTACTTTGTTTGAAAAGATTTGTAGTCTTCGCCGGTATAACAACCTGTTGAAAACTTGTAATTTATATACTTTTTTAATTCTTTAACGTTTGCCATTTTGAACTCCTTATATTAATTTAGAAATTTTTATATGTTTGTACAGTAAGTTGTTATCGCGCCTGAATTTGTTTACAGCCTCTTTTAGCGTGTAGAAGATGTAAGACTCGGTAATGTGTGTTTCTTCGTCATAATAGTCAAATACAAGCGTTCCAAACTCGTTGTAGTGATAGAATATATAACTCATTGTTCAATCCTCCTATATACGTCGTCAGCGTAAAACTCACAAACGAACCAATTAAAAAGGGCGTGACATTTCACACCCTTGTAGTCCACGATATAATCGTTATCACCGACTTTTTCAAGTACGGTAATTTCATCCATTTCGCCGTTAAGCGAATTAATATGCGCCATTACTTTATTTTTCATTAGAGTCCACCTCCAATATTCGTAATTCCAAACTGTCACGTAAGCACCAGTCTATCTTGCAAGTTAAATCCCACCATAATTCGTGTTCTTCGTTATCAGTAAAATCCGAACAATCAAGTTCGAAATTGTGTAGTAATTTGCCGTCTTCAAAGGCGTCTTTTACCCAATAATTATCGGTATTTTTCTCTTCCTCGATTATCTCGTTAAAACGTTTTACCGCCTTTTCGTAAGAAGAATATGCCTCTGTAATTATTACTTCACAGTCATCAGTTAAGTATCGAAATAAGATTAAATAAGTTTTCATTTTAATACCACTCCATATAATAGATAGACGCATCATCGTCTATATCTAGTATTTCTTTTGCTTTACTAAAAGCGTTTACAACTTCTTTCCAGTCGTTCTTTTCGTACTGGTCATAGTAAGTTTTCTCTAATAGAACGTTATTTGCATAATTGATAATTTCTACAATTTGGTCATAAGATATTTCCTTATCTTCAAGATTAAAATCCTCTTCGATATTAAGTATATTTCTTAGATAGTTGGAAACCGAATATGCTTTACGCCAATATCCAATTTCAGTAGTACCTCTATCAGCGGGTGCAATATGGAAAAGCCCATTACACGCACCTCTTGAAGGTATTTGCTTTACAATGTTTGTTTTTGCTCTTAAATATTGATCTAGTCCCATAGTAATTCCTCCTTTGTGTTAACCAACACGTTCAATACCACCACCAAAAGAACGTAAAGCAATAGTGCCTAGTTCCGAACAATAATCGTCGTCTTTATTCCAAACGTAAGCGTATGCATAAAAAGTATTGCCTTGTTTAATTAGCATTTTGTTCCAGTCTCCTTTGAAATCTGAAATATAAAGAAAGTCATAGCATTCGCCAAAGCAAGTATATTCGTGTGTTACAGCGTAAACTAGAGTGTTATGTTCTTTTTCAAATTTTTTTATTTTCTTTATTAGTTCGGGTTCTTGATATGCCCAAAATCCACCAAAGCCTTCAAAGTAACAAACTAGGTTGTCCTTTTCAAAACCACGTATATATGGCTCATATATATCTAATTTTTTCATCAATTCGATTGCCTTTTGTTTTTTGTTTTCCATTGTAATATTCATAGTTTTTCTCCTTTTATGTTTAATATATTTCAATTAATCCATTGCTGTATTCTGTTAAATATTCAGACCCACAGTATCTTCCATATCCTTCAAAATCAATAAAGTCGGAAATTGCGTCTGGTATTTGATATCCACTACATTCATACATTTCTTTGCCATAATCTTCCCAATCATAGCCACACCAAATATTTATGTTTTCATCCCAACTTTCGCCTTTGGCTTTAACTAGATTTTCAAAGTCGTCAAAGTTGCGAACTTCAAGAAATGCACAAAACACGTTGTATTTATATCCGTTATCTAAAACGCCGGATTCTTTTAGCGTTTCGAACAAGGACTCAGGATTTACATAGTCCCAATTAATAGAGTTATCGTCAATTCCTTCTATGTCTTGAATAAACAATTCCTCGTCTATTCCGTCAAGTTCAAAACCTTCTTCTTCAAGTTCTTCAACTATTTCATCCCATTCAGAGTAGTCCGAAAGGTCTAGCCATTTACTTCCTAAGGCTCTTTCATTACATTCGTTGTAACTTCCCCAAGAGCCAATAACAATTCTAATATCGTTAGCCATTGTTAAATTACCTCATTTGCAATTCTAAAATCGTCAATAAAAATAACCTCAGGCAAAAAGTATCCATACTCAAAAAAGTATAGTTTTTTGCCTGAGGTTTGCTTTAAGTCAAATGTTTCAATGGTTATCTTGCCAAGATTACTAATTGCTACTGTAATCTTTTTTGTCATATAGTTAATATCAATGATATTAAACGTGACAATATTATCACCATCGAAATAGTCGTACTGGGCTAGATAAAGCTTTTTACGTAACTGTTCATTTGCTTTAGTTTGTAAAACTTTGTTTTCCATAAGGAATACCTCCAAATTTTTTATTATTTTTGCCTTTCGGCAGAAACGTAGGAGCATAGAAAAAAGCCAAAATAAAGTAATTCTTTTGGTAGGTAAGCCAGACGTCAATGAAAAAGCTAAAAAAAATCACGCTATAAATAACGTGATATTAGGTAAGTTTCTTTTGTGTAATACAATATGAAATGAAGAAAAGTGATTATTTTTGCCATTGACTTCTGCTTTTTTCTGTGCTACAAGAGAACGCCGAATGACAAAAAATGCGGAGTAGTTATTGGCTTTTTATGATTTGTAGTATTTGGGAAATTCTTATAAAATAGTAAAAAAGACAATTTATGGGTTAGTCCACAAATTGTCCTATAGCGTTTCGTGTTTTGAACTGCCAAGCCAGTTTGTCTTGTTCAACTCGTTCAAAAAATACTATTATTATGTTAGCACCTTGAAATGGAAAATATTTAATAATTTTCTTTGATAAAAAATCAAAGGTCGTACTCCCTAATTTAGAATACGACCCGTATTGGCGGAGAAACCGGGATTTGAACCCGGGCTACGGTTACCCGTACTACTCCCTTAGCAGGGGAGCCCCTTCAGCCACTTGGGTATTTCTCCATAAACTGCTATTGTATAATAGCATAAATTAGCGTGGTTGTCAAAATATTTTTGCAAATTTAAGGGAAAGAAAATTTTGCAATGCTAATAATCTGTCGAAAAACGGGTTTTTAGGTGTAAGGCAAGCAATTTTTGAACGGAAGATTGAATGGTAAGTAGGTTTATGGGTAAAGTTTATACGGTAATAATTAGCGTATGGTGCGTGTTGGCGTTATTTATAAAATATTGTTGATTGGCACGGGGATCAACGAGAAAGAAGGCTTGCGATGAGAAAAATTTGCAAAAGTTTTTATTTATACGAATAAAACCTGTAATTTTCAATAAAATTTACAAACAGCGCTAGACGATTTATTATATGCTAGGTTGTTTTGTTATAGGCGTGGTCACGAGTAAATTGTGCAAATATCTATTGAGTTTTAATTGATTTTGTGAATTTGAAATTTATGTTAGCGAATTTTGATTGGTTGTAGCGAAAAGTTTATTTGCGGGTAGGCTTATAGGCTTGAAGATTGATATTTTCGGGGAGAAGATTTATAATCTCCGTCATTGTAAGTGGTAGTAAGTTTGACTGTATAGTTTTAATTTTTGAAAAAATAAAGGGAAAATTTGAAAATTCTAATACTAGGAGATTAGTTATTGTTTTATAATATAGTATAAAATCAACTACTAAAACATTTTATTTACAAGTAGGGTTTTATGTGGTAGAATTATTGTACTAATGGAGGTAATTATGAAAAAGACGTTATTAAAAGGAATCACGGTATTAACTTTACTATTGTCTTTGGTGTTTGCGTTTGCAGGCTGTGGAGAAAAAGAAACTACTACGCCTTCTAAACCAACTGAAACGCAAAAAGAACTTCAATACAAGCATATAGTAAGTGAAACTGAAAAAAATGATGCTTTGAATTTCTTGAAAGAAGTAAGTAACGCTTTCGGTTTGCCATTTGACAGCGTGAAAGATAAAGATGCATTTTTTACTACGTGGGGCGATATTAGCGTAAATGCTGATCCAAACGACAAAACGTTCGTATATGACGAAAGTAAAAAAGTGTATATAAATTTCAAATTCCAAACGGAGATTAACAAAGCTGACGTTAATAAAAGTAAAGCAATGTTAAAGGTAACTACGGGTGGAACGGCTGGACTAAAAAATGGCGACGAAGTTGTTGTATTTGCTTATTTTGACGCAGCTAGCGAAAACGTGCTAGTATCGGCAAAAAAAGGCGAGGCAGTGCTATTTGAAAAGAACGCTATTATTGGCGACGTAAGCGCTATTGCAAAGGAAAACCCTATTAAACCTATTGATTTTAGCCTAGAAGATATATTCGATGCAATAGACAAGTCTGAGTTAGGCACTATAGTGAATAAGTTTGTAGGAAGTCTTAAAGAGTTGTACAACCAACAAATAGTAAGGCTGGTTGCAAGGGCAATGTACACCGGTCAAAGCGGAAATCTAGTAAAAGCGTTTAACGTAGAAGGAAACAAATATAGCGTAAGCGTAGATAGCAACCAAGTTGAAGGCGCTGTAAAAGATTTCTTTTTTAGGGCTGGCAAAATACAAAATGATGAAAATTATACACCAGAGAAAGATTTTAATACCGATAACCCAAAAGACGTATTAGATAATAATTCTGATAAAATATTTAAGAAAACTCTTATTACTAGTTTTATTGGTGATTGGGATAAATGGTTTGAATATTTCGATTTAAGCGACAACGCATTTGCTATTAAAGCAAGTTTTGACAAGACTGATAGCGGAATTGAAAATGGAAACGTAAGCGTGAACGTAAAAGGTGGCGCTACCTTGTCGTATCCTACTAAAGAGGGTAAAAAGGTTGACGTGGTAATTAGTAAGAACGACGTAAACTTCGAGCTTAAAAACTTCAACGTAAGCGTTAGCGAACTTGGTGATAGCAAAGTAGATACCACGGGTTGCGACGCAGAAATTGCTAGACTATCTAATTTACCTAGCGAAAACCTTGCTAAATTTAACGTAGAAGGCAAAGTAAACGCTAAGTACGACGAAACGACCGTAAAAGAGTTTACCTACGCACTAGACGTAGATATGAACGTATTTGCCTTCCTAACCGTGAATAGTACTAACGGCGAACAAGTCGTAAAAGACGCTATTGCCAAACTAAACTTCACCGTAAAAGACGTAGATACCGTAGTATTTAGCGCAGTATGGAACGACGAGAACGGCACGTTAAAAGTAACTTACGCTAACGCAAACGCTAAGGACGTAACGGCAAAAGAACTTGCTGATATGATTGTAAAATCGAAAGCAAAAGTAAACGAACTAGGTAATATGCCACTTGTTGAGTTGTTTAATAAGATAAACGTTTCAAAAATTATGGCGAATATGAATATGCTGAAAGGATTTGTAGTTGACGACGTAAACGGAACTATCACGATACCTGCCGGAATAGATAAGGCGATTATAGATATATTCGGTCTAAGCTATACCGACTTTATAGGTACTGACTTAGATATCGTAAATGCTATATTCCCTAAGGTAAACGAAAAAGCACCTACGCATATCGTAGTTTCTATGCCGACAGTTAAACCTATCCAATAATTAACTGTAAAACCTATTTGATAATCAAATTGCAAACTAAAAAACTCTCGCAAATGAAGTGCACCCCAAAAGTTAGACAAAAATATAAAACTTTTGGAGGTGCATTTTT
>ENA-ORTY01002472-ORTY01002472.1-human-gut-metagenome-genome-assembly--contig:-NODE-2472-length-17562-cov-5.148455_pt1 | contig 17562 bp, 10 predicted proteins | sample MGYA00241917_ERZ509198 | MGnify/ENA primary metagenome ERZ509198 (study PRJEB26280, sample SAMEA2338857) | human gut metagenome | biome: human gut; feature: human-associated habitat; material: faeces...
TTATTAGACCTTTATAACCTTCTAATTATATTCAAAGATTTCCCTCCCCTCTGCCGCATGAACTGCACTCCTAAACTTTTGTGTCCAACTTTTGGGGTGCAGTTCAATATGTGACAAGGGTAATTCTCATATTTTAATTTTACCTCGTATATTGTTTATTAAGTGAAAATTTTCTTTCTTTGCAAAAAAAGATATCGTATGAATTCAATCTGATAATAACTGGAAGTATCCGTTCTGTTTGGTTCAGAGGGCATTCCTTATACTTCTTATTTGTATATAATTTCCCTTCAAGGAATGGGGGTAAAACAAGATTCGCGATTTATGAAGATGTTTAAAGTTATGGCTGCTTTTATGCTGGGGATAGCTTTCTGCTTAGGGTTCACAGCTTGCAGTGACAATGACGAGAATGGTAATGGTAACGATGGCGACAACACAACTACAGTGGTCAATCCGGAGAAAGTATTTACAGGTGGGCTCCCCAAATCTGTTTCAGGCATGTCTATCTCCCAAAATGAAGAGGGATTGGTGACAAGCATTACAACTGATGAGGGCGAAAAGGCCCTCTTCGAATATTTTCCTGTTACACGGGCGGAGGCTTCAATAAATTCAGCCAGAATAACAGTGACGGACGAAAACGGCGATGTGACCGAACTAAACTTGCAGCTCAACAGTGATGGCTATGTAAAATACTGCAAATCAATAGACCACGCTGGTATTCCCGACACCGATGAGTTTACTTGGGAGATGGAATACGATACTGAGGGGCATTTGATTGAAATGAGATGTTCCGAAAGCGATGGTGAGTTAACGAAGATTACTTATAAGGATGGTAATGTCGTGGCTACTTCCACCCAATCTTTTTTGGATTATGATGGCGAGGATATAAATGGCGATGGGAAAATTGATAATAACTACATATGGCCTGACACTGAAATCTACTATACAACAGATGAGATTACAACTCCTATAGAAAACAAGGGATGTCTGATGCTGTTTGACGAACTACTGGATGTGGATATGGACGAGATGATATATGCTTACTATGGAGGTATGCTGCTCGGTACAGCTACAAAGCATCTGCCGCTTAGGATGCATGCTCCCTATGCACATGACTCATTTAGTGACTATGATTTTAAATGGACGTTAAATTCCAATGGTTACCCAACGGAGTTGATAGTGAAAAGACCTGGAGAAGGAACGTGGGAAGACAGATATTCATTTGCCTGGTAAAACTTGACCAACCTGCTAATTTTTGCTCTTGGTAAATATTTATAAGGAGAGAGGCTAAAGCATGTACAACCGTCTACAATAGCAGGTACCCCCTTTTTTGAGCGTACAAGATTTTATGTGCTATAAAAAAATACAATTTACACATACATCATTGATATACAGTAGCATACAAAATCAAGCAAAAGCAATTGTGGCCAAAGCTATAGTCCGATTAGGACCAAATGGGCCAAGTTTATTTTATTTTTAATTCGTCCCAGTTTTAATGGGACACTAGTGATCTGATATGTTACATTAAAGACGGAAGGGTGTACATCGTAATTCACATTGTCTCATTGAATATTGTTTATTTTTTGGAAAAGAAAAACTTTCTTCATTGTTCCAAAGACAGTGCTCTCATTTCTAAAAAAGGGCTATATCTTCACAGACATGCCCTCTAAATGTTGTTAAACTTTAATTACTCCTCTCTTAAAATAGAAGAGGTTATAGAATTTATTTTGAGAATTTTATATTGTCAAATGAGGTGCCAAAACATCTTGAATATGGAAACTACTCTTTTCACATAGCTGTAGTAGGGATAATTTTTCAAGAAAAGAGTTTTTGACTCCCTCTACGGATAACGTTCGTTATTACTAAAGAACTTTGAGACCTTCCTAAAAGTCTCGAACTTCATTTTCTATTTCTTCGGGAACCTTATCGCAGCGTTCAAATTTTTGTACATCTGATGAAATATCTTTTATAGTCCAAATCATGGAAGTGGGCAAAAGATCGGTTATGATATAGGAATTGGCCCATTCACCATTGCCGAAATCATAGTCCCCACTAATGATATAGCCTAAATTCTTTTCTTTTTCAATCTCAAAACTACCCGTTTTGAGACTGGGGTACATACTGTCAAACTTATCATACATTTTATAAGTCTTATTCTTACGGTTGAATGTAATGTAGCAGTAACTGCCTGCTTGCAGGGGAGCGCCGTTCCATTCCACCAATTTCCAAGTCCCGTCCAGATTAGCAGCTGTAACGTTCAATGTAGACAGTACTTCCTCATCATCGTCACAGCCTGCGAAACAGAAAAGCGTCAAGAAAAGTGTCATTATTCTGAATAAGGGTTTCATATTTCTTGTTTTTATTTTTTAGTTTTTAATAATTACTTCTATCGTTTTTTCCGAAGGTTTGCCTATCACACCATCTATAATGAGAGAAAGATGTTTCTCCTCAGTATGGAAACTGGGCAATTTTTCCTTATCAAGTGTAATCACAAGATCACCTTCCTGCCCGGGAGCAAGTACTGCAGGTTCGGTATGGAATTTTAGGCATGAAGGCAGCAGTAACGCATTCAGTTTGAGTGGGTGATCTCCACTATTGGCACATGCTATGCGTTCAATGGTCGTCTTTCCTGCTTTACTGAATGACACCTGCTTGCGGGCAAGTCGTAGATGTCCCATATTTTGAGGCAGGTGATTCCATTCATCAGACGCACTGACATAGCCACATAGTGACAATCGTGCCACAGGTGAAAAATCAGACAGATTGGTATATACCAATGCTTCTGCATCAACTGTGCCTGGTCTGTTCCTGGGATGAAAAGTCAGGCTAATAATACTTTCCTCATTGGGTGCCAATGGCTTTTTGCAGAATCCGGCAACAGTACAACCGCACGTAGTGGTAACTTTGTTCAACGTAATGGTTTGCTGACTTACATTCTGAAAATGGAAGTATACGGTTTTGGGTTGACTTTGTTCATTTATGGTACCTACTGACAGGCGGCACGTATCAAAATGAAGAAATTCCCCGGCTTGCTCCAACAAAACAGGATGTACCTTGGCTTCTATCTCTTCACGGGACATTAACCGCCATTCCTGCGCTTTTATTACAGGAATGGAACCGGTTAATCCGCCCACAAAGACTGTCAGTATCATCAATTGTCGCTTCTTCATGTCCATTTAATCTCTCAATTATAACCAGCCACTACCACCAGCATTTTTACGAACAGTAACCGTTATTGTCTGTGATTTACTGCCAGCCTGGATAGTCACAGTCGTACTACCGTCTGCAATGCCATTTATAGACAGTATCGTCTTGTCTACACTTATAGTTGCAATATTTTCATTGGCAACGGTACAACTGTAACTCAGGCTTTCTCCATCTATAAAATAACGAGCCAGATCAATAGATGTACTTTTCCCCGTTGCCAGATATACATTTGGTACAATCATGTCTGAACCGTGATTACCAATAGCCTTGAGCAATGCACCGGCATCTACCAGCCTACCCATTTTCCCTTTACGTTCTATCAGATTCATCAAAGTTGGAGGGGCGCCAAAAGTCGTGTGATTGTAATAATACAGTTTTTCTACTTTTTCATCATATGTCTGATAGAAATCGTCTCTGGCTGTAATTTTCATCAGTTCTATGAATTCTTCGGCCTTGAAGTGGCGACGTTGCTTCACAGCATAGGACAGTCCCAAGGCCGCTACCCCTGATACATGCGGACAAGCCATAGACGTACCTTCCATATAGGCATAAGCATACTGACCGTTTTTAATAGCAGTGGAGAGTATCAGACCTTGTGTTTTCCCTTCCCAGGCAAACTCGTCATCTGCTACTCCAGGCGTTCCGTAATAATCGCCGTCACCGCCCGGTGCGCAAAGTGTAATTTCTGCACCATAGTTGGTATAGCTAGACGGAGTATAGTCGGCAGCGATGGCACTGACAGAAATACATTTGGAATAGCCTGCAGGAAATGAAGAAGAAGGCGCATATTCGTTACCTGATGCAAAGATAGCCAAACCACCGTCTATCACACCGTTGGGCGAGCCAGCATTGTGGATGAAGTAATCCAGTGCTTCTTTTTCCAGGGGATATTGGTTTTCCCAATCCTGTTCATTTTTCGGTCCCGGTACATATCCCAGTGCTTCGTTGGCATCCGGAGAGTTGTACCCCCAGCTACATTGCAGAACCACCGCACCGTTGTCGGCAGCATATTTAATGGCTTTCGCTTCAGCAGCCAAGGTGGCACCATACTGACCATCAAACAGCTGACAAGTCATGATTTTCACACCGCTTCCGGTATTACCGTCACCACCGGCAATACCGCTCACTCCTATACTATTGCCATTTTCAGCAGCAATAGTTCCGGCTACGTGAGTTCCGTGACCGGTGTCATCAGCTGATGTCCAGCTGATGACACCCGTATTCTTCACAAAGTTGTAACCGTAACGGTCACCTTTGTAGCCGTTTCCGTCTTTGTCTTCAGTAGAACCGATTTCTTCGGCTTCATTGGTCCACATATTGGCAATCAAATCCGGGTGGCTCCACATCACACCTTCATCGAGTACTGCTACAATGATAGATGGGTCTCCTTTACACAGTTCCCAGGCTTCGCCGCAATTTACGTCTGCACCGGCAATAGCTTCGGCACGGTCTTTTTTCACGAAGTCGTAGTTACCCGCGTTCCGGTAATGCCATTGGTGTTTCAGTCCCGGGTCATTGAAAGTTAGTCCTTCGCTGGTTCGGGTCACATGTTGCAAATCGTTAGCCGAAAGATACAGAGGTTTTTTCTTCGGATCGTAGGCACGTTGAATGGTAGGGTTACTTTGAATCTTGGAGATTTCACCCAGCTTTCTGAGTTTCCGGGCAGCTTCTTTCAAGTCGGTGTCTTTGTCAAAGCGAACGATATACCACAGGTGCATACCTGCTTCGCGGGTACGTTTTTCTGTTTTGGGATCTACCGGAAATACTCTTTCAAAGTGATAGGCACCCAGGATGTTGAGCACCTCATCGGTAGAAGGAATACCCGAGCGGGTGGCTACCCCGCCAACACGCGTCAGCGTTTGGTCCAGGATATCACTCATTTCAGGGACGAACTTGATGAGCAGTTCGCCGTCTGCTGCTCCCATCGGAATTTCAATTTCAGGAGCCTGCGGAGTTGCGCTATCGGCCCCCCATTCGTTGTCCTGGCAAGAAACAGCCGTCAGGGCATATGCAAGTGCATAGATATATACTTTCTTCATAGGTTACTTCTTTTGTTCTTCTGGTTTTATTGTTTCGTCTTCACCTTCCACTTCATATTTCTCTCTGTATTTAGGATAAGCATCGAAGTAATATTCAAAGTTGGTCGGTTCATCGCTGAATTTCACCGGTGTTCCCTTAGAGTCGATTCCCATTTCCTGCTGGTTGAAAATCAGTACTTCGGGGAACCAATCTAACAGGTGCGGATGGTAGCGCAACCAATTGGGTATTTTGCCGGTAAAGAAGTTCAGGTTCAGTGTCAGTCTCTTCATGTTCGGCAGAATCTTTGGAATGTTTTTGCCGTCATTCAACAGATAGTTCAACGTATCTCCGTATTGTTTCAGATCATCTGCCTGCCAGCCTGGTCTGCCTTCGTAAGTAGGCAGAGTACCTTCCAAATAATTATAAGAAAGTACCAGTTCTTCCAGATTATCCCACAAGAATAGTTGGTCTATTTCTGTTGGATCCTCGTTCATGTTAATATGGAAGCCCAGTTCTGTATCTTTGTTATATTGAGAATCTTTCAGATTGCTTACTGTCCAGCGGCGGTTACCGCTCAATATCAGACTTTTCAGCTTTGGGAAGTTGTCTTGAGTCAATACAGCGGGTACACCGGTGAAGTTGTTGGCGCTCAAATCCAGGCTTTCCAATGAATTTCCCAGTCTGTTGAAATCTTCAGGTAGTGACACCAGACCATAACCGCCAATCTGCAGGTTCTTCAGGTATTCCAGTTCGCAGATATGATTTTCCAAGTCGATGCTCAGCAGCATGGTGTTGGCATTACCGTATACTTGGAATGTTTCCAGGTATTTCAGGTATCTTACTTCTTGCGGAAGGGATTCTTTGATGGTAACGGTACCGAAGTTCACTGAACGAACGCGGTCTACAGCTTCCGGCCCCGGCAGTCCCTTGTCTGTCCGTTTCCATAAGGTCACGTTATCCCAATACATCATATTTTCGCTGGAATTGATGGCGATATCCGAAGCCAGACGTTCGTGGATGGTTAGGATAGCCAGTGAGTCTCCGGCACGGTCGTCAGTAATTACCGGCGAAGCAGCCTGAGTTACCAGAATCGGAGTAATCGCTACCTCATCGGCTGATTTTCCGTCCTGCTCCATAGGAATGAAGTTAATTTTAGCCTGACGCTCTATCCATTCCGGGTTCATCTTCCAGTCAAAGCGTACCTTGTAAGTTTGAGGGCGGGCGCTTTCCAGATTAAATACCGGTTCATTCTTCTTTTCCAGAGAAATCCAGTTTTCCAGTTTCACACCTCCTGCTGTTGTAGTGAGCCATTCGTAGTCAATCTTGAAAGAAACGTTGGCGGTGATGATAGCTTCAAAATATCGCTTGGCATACACGTCTGAAGCTTTAAGGCTAACTTCCGTCTCTTTAACGTGAATCATCTTGCCATAACCCAACTGGGTTACTGTGATTACCTTGGGAGCTTGTCCTTTCGGTATGAAGCGGATTTCTGCTTCACGCACTTCGTTCTTCAGAGCCTCGTCAATGGTGATGACACACTCTGTGTTGCCGAAACCGTTAGCCGGCGAAATGTTCAGCCATGGTTCGGATGATTTGGCCACCCATTCGCCTTCCGAGCTTACGGAGACCGTCTCCTTGCCTCCTTCTGCATTGGCAGCCACTTCAGTCTTGCTCAGGCTGAAGCCGCTGACAGCTGCATTGTCGTTGTCGTCATCGCAAGCGGTGCACACACACAGACAGAGGACTAATCCTAATGCTATTTTAAGTAAATGTTTCATTTTCCTTTTTTTATTTAATCCAATAAGTAATCGCATCCCTGAATGTTCTGCGTCTTGTCATAAATCAATTGGTATTGACCTGCTTGGATATACGGACATACCTGAGTCAAATCAATAGAAATGTTCGGATTGTCCTTGATTTCAAAGATACGGATATACGGTGAAATGGTATCTTCAATCTTGCGCAAGTCGTTAGAACCGATAAAGAAGGCCATCAGGCTGGGGCAAGTATACAAGCCGGTAGGCCATTGGCTTAAGCAGCGATTACCGTTTTCATCACGTTGATGGCGGATACCAAATACGGTCAGGCCTTTACAGTTCAGCGGAGCAACCGGGAATTCAGCGAACCGGTTGTAGCTGAATTCTATACCATAGATATAAGGCATGTTTTCCGGTACGAAATCTTCAAAAGGAATCTCTTTCAGTTTGTTGAACTGGAAGTCGAGACTGGTCAGCAGGTGAGAGTTCGGCCCTACCAGGTCACCTTCCTTAATAGTATTCATACCGTTGGCCTGCAGAATCAAGATGCCCAGCGGAGAACCTTTTTTGATGATCACTCCAGGGAATTTTTCCAGGTGGTTGTACGACAAATCCAGATTGTTGGTGTTCACACCACGGTGGTTGTCACCGTTTTGCATACCGGTTATTTCATTGTGTGCAAAGCTGACAGAGCCGATGACATACTTGGATTTTGCGTTGAAAATATCAGGCATTTCGGTCAGCTTGTTGTAAGTACAAGTGAATGATTCCATGTCATAATATCCGCAGAAGTAACCATCTACCGCCTCGATTTCAGTGATTTGGTTGTAGTCCAGATAAACCTTGGTCAGATTAATTTCCTTACCGAAAGCGTTTGCCTTTGTGATGAAATTGTTGGTTAAGTCAATCAAGCCCAATTTCACCATCTTCTTCAACTGTTCATGTTCGGGCATTTCAGTCAGTTTGTTGTACCCCAAATAGAGCACCTGAATTTTCTCGCCGCTCTTTCCGTCGATGAAGTTATTCCAGTTTTCCAGCAAATTGTCACCTTCAATACTTTGGTTGCAAGCCACGTTCAACATCTGCAATTCCGGCAACTCTGTTAGCATGTTCATCGGCAGCGAGGTCAGCTGTGAGCAGTTGTAGATTTCCATATCGGTCAGCATGGTAAAGTTATTCCAGCTCCACGCAGTTTCTTCTTCTTCAAAAGCTTTGCGGTAAACAGAAGTTTCCTCATCCAGCAATTTTTCGCAGAAGTTATCTACCACAATCGGTGAGTTGGCAATGAAAAAATTCTCCAGCTTGGTGCAGCGCATCAGGGCTTTAGAGATACCTCTGATGTTGTTGGTCAGGTTACCGAACTGTACGTCCTTCTTGTCAATGCGGTTGCTCTTCTTGATAGGTTTGAAGTTAGGGTTGGCATTAATACCGTCAATCAGAATTTGTGAAAGATTCTCGCGGATGTCGCGATACAGGAATTTCTGTTCATAATCCATGCGGATTCTTTGACGCTGTTCCGGGGTCATTGAAGTTCCTACGCCTTCAAACAGGTGTCCACCGATGAGTTCATCGTGAGCACCGAGGTTCAGAATACGCAGTTCAGTCAGCTGTCCGATAGCATCGGGCACTACACCTTCGGCACCGAATCCGGAAATTACGAGTGATGCCACACGACCGTTGTCCAGTAACTGTACGCCCGGCTGGTCACCCCACATATCGATTTCCTTATCGAAGTTCCAGTTACAACCCATAGGAGCTGCTTCACCGTAGTATTTCCAGTTGGGTCCGTTCAGTTTTTCCCAGATCTCTTTCAGTGCCATGTAGTCCTTCAAATATTCAGCCGTTGCAGCCAACTGGATAGGTACTGTGGCTTCTGATTCTTCGTTATCTTTCACAAAGAAGGTTTCTGAAGTAGGTACGGTAGCTATTTCCAGCAATTTGCCGGAATCGCACTTCTTATCAGAGTAAGTAGAATAAGAGCTAATCTGGTAGCTGCCTGTTTTCAACCACACGGTTGTGTCACAGAGAGCATAACCGTCTTTCAAATTTTCCACATACTTCACTTCCACTTTTTCAATGGTAGTCAGTTCTTGTGTAAAGAGGTTCTTTACCGTGATGTTGATACCCTTGATATTAGAGAACGGATAATCTTCATAACCGTTGGCGCGAGATGCTGCTTCAGTTTCCGGCAAGCCGTGTTTAATAAGTTTAAAGTTGACCAATCCGCGAGCTACAGCATCGGCAAACAGTTCCTGTACTTTCAGTCCGCCAGCCACTACGTTAAACTTATAATTGCTGGGTGTACCGGCATAAATCTCGTTATCCAGTTTGTCGTACAGATAATAACCAATCAGTTTATAGTTACCTGCCAACAGTTCCAGTTTGTCACTGCGCAGGCCAAACTCCGCATTTTCAGCACTATAGCTGTTGAGCATCAAGGTTTGTTCAATGGTGTTTCCGTCATACAGCATCACCACCTTGATTTTCTTGGCATCATCCAGCTTATCCAGCATGTCGGTGCCTCTCGTCTCTATTCCCTTGGTAGCAGCCGATGCGCTCTTGTAAATTTTGAACTGCACATAGCCGAAGGCGGTTTGCTGCAATTCGTCATCGTCATCAGAGCAACCGGTGAATACCGTTGTCATTGCTATCAGGCAAATAAACAACGGAGCAAAGAACGTTTTAAAGAATGAAATATATTTGTTCATTTATTTTTTTATTTTTTCATTTTACGGACGAACTAGCAGTACGGTAACTTTTTGCCACATAGCATCTCTAATTACTACGGTAAGTTCACTTTCGATGTCTTGACAATTCCAAAGATCAATAGCTGTTGTAGTACCATCTTCTGTAGCAGCGCAATATGTATCTGTAACATCTTGTTTATTTAATTCTGCTGCAAATGAATCAACGTCAAAAGGAACGTTTATTCTTACAGATCGACATGTACTGGCTTTTACAGTGAATACTTTTGCTGCTTGCCATTCACTTTTGTAGGGCTCAGCTTCATCACCTGTTATTTCTGTACATTCTACTGTTTGACCATAGCTTTCCCAGTGCTGACTGATGATTTCTATAGCCTTTTCTTCTTCCCCACCGCCTGATTCCTTCTGCTTTTTCTGGATGAAATTCATCAGTAAGTTGCTTTCTGTATATTCATACCTCAACTCTTTCTGAGCCGGTATACCTTCTTCACTAGAAGCATTGCTTACAAACAATCCGAAATCTTCGTTTTCAGGATCCTCTGCAATTTTATCATATAACGCTTTGGGGAACACAAATACATAGCCTGTGCGTTCTTCAATATCACTTTCCTCCGGATCTAAAGGATGAACAGTAACTCTAGCTTTACCTGTTTTAGGATCTTTAACCTCAAGGTTCATCCAAGCATCTTCATCGTCAGCTAAAAAATATTCATAACCGGCATTGCCTTGCCAATCCGCATATTCTTCAACATAAATAGGATAGAACTCGTCATTGAAAGCTATAATAGTGAATTCAACAAATTTATTATAGCTATTAGATTCGCTGTTGCCAGAGATGCCTTGGTTAGTTTGAATGAAGGTTTTACCATCAAGTGAAACTTCCCAATTCCAAGGCTTCGGACCTTCATAGTTCATCGCTTCCGGATTCATACCCTTGTAATTTACAGAATAGGTAAATACGCACTTACCTTCTTCATCCTGAAAGTTGATATTGCCTACCTGTGCATATTTACTGAAGTCCGGGCGATTTTCTACTACCTTGATACCGAATTCTACCTCCTGATTGGCAGAGCCTACTATGGAACCTCCTTCGATAGATAGCCATTCAGGACGGTTAGTAGCTGAAAAACGGAAGTTTGCTATTGCTTTATATGTATTGAAGTCACTGTAACCGGCTTCGATACCTTCTTCTGCAGATACTTCTACCCATTCATCGCCTTCACCTTTTTTATAGAGTTTGAACGTGCGTCCGGCTGCATTACGGGTTACTTCAGCCAACACAGCTTCCTGTCCGTTCATGTTGATGATGATGGAAGCAACGGTTGCATTATCATAGTCCTGACCTTCGTCAGAGATGCCGATGGTTACGGTTTGTTTACCCGCCCTGCCCGAAATGGAATATTCCTTCACACCCTCTGTAGCTTTGGTAGCTGGGATTTCTTCCGTAATAAAATAGCACCATGTACTGGAAGATGTTAGTGTCCAGTCGGCTACAGCATCAAATGTCAAATTCTTCGTTTCACTTACAACACCGCCAATCGTTTGCTTTTCAGGAAAACTAACGTTTGCCACGTTGTCATCATCGTCATCGCAAGCTGTTACGGCAAAAGCCATCAGCAGACTGATGAAGAACCATCCCAACGTAAATTTGTTCTTTTTCATCTTATTCTATGTTTTTTGTTTCTAGTATATTATTTCTTCTCAAAATCTGTTTTCACCGTTTCAGATACCAGTATGCTGCCTTCCAGATAAAGTCTCTTGGCTTCGTCTGCGCTTACCCATTCGATAGCGCTGGCAAAGGTGCCTACTACATTGTTACCAGCCATGCCCGGTACATACAGCGTGAAGTACTGGAAGATGAACTGTTCGCAGGTGCTGTAGTAAGATACACCGCTGCTAGGCTGATAGAGGTGAAGATAGCCGTCGCCATAATTGGTACCGAAAGCTTCGGCTGTAGAGGCAAAGGTCTGTTCATCCATTTCAATCAGCGGATTCAGAATGTCGTTTGTAGTGAATCGGATTTTCACATCGTAGCCGTCGTAGAAGAAGTCCTTCATAATAACGGTGTTTTCTTCTTCGGGATCGATGACTGCCTTAATCAAACGGTTGTCTACGTTAGGCATAAATTCCTGCATATATGTAGAAGTAAGCACGGCATATCCGTTGAAGAGGTTGATATCGAACGGACAGCATTTCTGCAGGATTACCTTGGCTTCATAGCTCTTGTCATACAAATCCCATTGGTCAGCTTTCTGTGTGAGCAAGCGCAGGGTAAGCCCCAGCGAGTCAGTAGCTGCGATGGCATCGTAATTACCGCGGATGCGTACGTTGGCAGCCCGTTCACCGGCCTTGATAGTGATGGTGTTTGATTCAATGGTGTAGTGTTTTCCCTCAATGGCATTGCTCTTTTTGTCTATAACCTCCACGGCTACCGTGCGGTCATAGCTGCAGGCTTCTGTAGCGGCCACAGGAATGTCGAAGACTTCTTCATTGTTCTGTACGGCCAGTACAGTGAGCGTATCCGAGAACAGGATATAGTTTGGACCGTCGTAGCTGGGGCGCTCTGCATCGCCGCAACTGGTGATGGCGCACATCAGCAGTGCCAGCATGCTCATCAGTCCGTAGTTTATCTTTCTCATTGTTATACTTATACTTTATAAATGATGAATCTATTCTTATTTATTGCTCTCGTTAGGCTGAATCTGGCTACCCGGTGATTCCAGCTCGTGTTTCGGAATGGGCCATACAAAGCGTACATCATCTGCTTCAATCTTCAACGAGCTACCGTTGGCCAGTGATTGTTCCTGCGGTTTGCGTTCGAAGCCTTTGTGCCAGCGTTTCAGGTCTTGCAGGCGGAAGCCTTCCATATACAATTCGCGTACACGTTCTTCTTCGATAATTTCCAGCCAATTCTGTTCGCTTACAGAGATGTTTCCGTTACCGCCTTGGAAACGAGCACGACGTAAATCGCTAAGATCTTTGCCGGCACCGCTGTAATTCTTCTGATTGGCGCGGGCCTCTGCACGGATCAGGTATTGCTCTGACAGACGGAACACTTTCGGCATACAGACATGCAACATGTTCTGAGCCATAAAGGATTCATTTCCGAAGTATTTGGCTACCAACGGCCACTGCAATCCATGCGGATAACCGGTAGGCTGTGTCACGAAGTTGGCTGCAAAGCGCAGGTCTTGTTCTGAATAGAGGTTCAGTACCCAAGTTGCCGGTACATAGTCGGGCTTAAAGCTTTGAAAGTCGTAGTTGAAGAAGACCTGCCCCAAGGCGCCTCCGTAGTTGCTGACTGTCATTCCCACTTTCCAGATAATCTCGGTACTCTCGTCGTTCGACCACATATACTGATAAGCGTTCTGTGAGCTGGTTATCATATCGTTCACACTAGACAGTTTGTAGTATTTGCTGTCGATCACCTTGGAAGCGTATTTCTCAGCGTCCTTCCAGTTCTGCATGTAGAGAGCCACACGTGCACGGAGTGCATAGATGGTGTATTCGCAGAAGTAAGGTGTACTGTAGAGAACCCCATCGAAATCATCTTCCAGCTTCAGGTACCCAACTGCTCTTTCCAGATCATCCAGGACAAACTGATAAGAGGCTTCCAGTGATGAACGGAGGGTAGGTTCGTCACCATCGTAGTGTGACTTCAGTACCACACCCAGTTCGTTGGCTGCTGTAGCCGGGTCGTAAGCCTTACAGAAGAGTTTAATCAATTCTGAATAAGCCAGTGCGCGGGCAAAGTATGCTTCTCCGCAGTATTGGTCCAGACGGTCCAGGTCATCATCGTTGGTGGTATTCTGGCGTACGCGGTCCACATTGTCCAGCATAAAATTACAGCGGGTAATGACGGTGTAGAGTCCGGCATAGACCGATTCATATTCCGGTTCGGTAGAAAGGATATTCCAGCGCCAAGTGTTACCGAACTGGTTGGAGTAGCCGTTCACCGCGTAAGCCAGGTCTACCTGGATATCGGGCAGCAAGGTGAGGTAGCCACTGTATAACGCTCCGTTCAGCCAGGAAGAGTAGATGCCAATCACGGCCTGGTCTACTTCATCCACAGTGGTGATAGCCTTGTCAGTCGGTACCATATCATCCGGATACTTGTCCAGGCAGGCAGTGGTGCTGAATGCCATAGCGGCCATGAGCAGATATGTTTTTATATTTTTCATTTTTCGTTGTTTCATTAATTAAAAGATTAGAAAGAGAGTTCCAGACCGAACGAGTATTGGCGAGACATGGGATATTGTGCCTGATACATGTTGGTGAACGCTTCCGGGTCAAGTCCGCTGAACTTGGTGAAAGTCAGCAGGTTCTGCCCCTGCACATAGATACGTGCGTTGGTAAAGAAGTTCGTCTTTTTCATCCAGCTTTGCGGAAAGGTATAGCTGATCATCAGGTTCTTCAGACGCAGGAAAGAAGCATCTTCCAGGAAGCGGGAGTCCATCTGCGGCGTTACACCCCAGCGGGGGATGTCGGTCACGTCGCCCGGTTTCTTCCAGCGGTCGTAGAGCAGACGCTTGGACTGGTTATAACCGGTATAGAGTCCGTTACTTTCTTCAAAGAAGCGGTCGTTGTTGAACATCCAGCGGTCGGCCACCCAACTGAACTGTGCGTTTACCGAGATGCCTTTCCAGGTCAGGGTGCTGCCGAAGCCGCCTTGCCAGGGAGCCAGGTAGTTCTTACCCACCATCACTTTGTCCGATTCGCGGAATTCGGTGGTGATGTTGCCGTCTTTGTCATACCACAGCGGGTCGCCGTTGGCAGGGTTCACGCCGACATAACGGTTGATGAAGAATTCTCCGTACGGATGGCCCACTACCCATTTGGTAGAGGTGTTGGGCAATTCATACTCCTGCACACCGTTATAGAGTTCCTTGATTTCATTCTTGTTGTACGACACGTTGGCATTGACGTTCCACACAAAGTCTCTCAGACGCAGCACGTCGGCATTCACGGACAGCTCCACACCCTGGTTGGTCATCACACCGATGTTGTCCCAGCGGTAGCCGTTGTTGCCTTCAGAATAGGACTGAGGTACTTCCATTAGAATGTCGCTGGTGCGTTTGTGATAGAGCTCCAAGTCCACGTTTACACGGTCGAAGAATCCTAGGTGGAATCCCAGGTTGGTGGTCCAGGTAGTTTCCCAGCTCAGTTTTTCGTTCCCTTTCTGCTGCGGTGCGATACCGGCTGTGTCCATATAGGTCCGTCCGCCACTCACAAGTGCCAGATGGTCGAAATTCGGGATTTCAGAGTTACCGGAAGTTCCTGTACTGAACGACACCTGTGCATTATGCAGCCACTTCACATCTTTCAGGAAGAGCTCTTTCTTGGCGTTCCACATTAAACCTACTGACCAGAACTGTCCCCAGCGGTGATCCTTGCCGAAACGGGAAGAAGCATCGGCACGGAGACTCAGGTCGGCATAGTAACGGTCGGCATAATTATATTCGGCACGGCCGAAGACAGATACATACGAATAAGCTGAACTGCTATCCTGCCAACTCGATGCCCGTGTACCGGAACTGATGTTGGTCAGGTAGTCGTTGTTCTGGTTGCGGGTGGTCAGGGTGAATCCTTCTGCCCGGTAGTCGATACCTTCCTGACCCAGCATCACGTTGAAGTGGTGGTCGCAGTTGATATCGAACTTGTAGTTCAGCGTATTGGTGATGGTCAAGTTCAGAATGTCGTTCGACTGACGTCCGGCTGCACCCAGACCGTTGTTCAGCTGATAGCTGGGGAATGACTGCATGAATCCGGTGGAGTGCGTAAAGTCTGCACCGAACTGTATGCGGTAGGTCAGATTTTCTATCGGAGTCACTTCGGCAAAGAGCACACTCAATACCTTATATTTCTTATTAGTAACCGGGTTATTGTCCATCCATTCGATAGGGTTCACAGTAGTACCGGTCCATCCACCGTTGGCATTGGTAGCCAATGAGCCATCCGAATTATAAGGATTCCAGTAGGGAAGCATGAAGCGGCAGGCAGAAATCGGTGATGACAGGCTGTAAGAACCAGCATCGGCCTGCTCCACTTCTTCATAAGCAACCATGGAGTTGGTACCCACTTTCAGCCAGTTACTGGCCTTAACCTCGGCATTAGCACGGATAGAGTAGCGACTGAAGATAGAACCTTGGGCAATACCGTCCTGGTCGTAGAAGCTTCCTGAAACGAAGTAGTTCAATTTCTCGGTAGCGCGGCTGATAGAAAGGTCGTAGTTCTGCAGCATGGCATTGTCGTTGAACACCATGTCTCTCCAGTTAACATCGGTCTTGCTCAGCAGGTCGTAATCCTGTCCGGAGTCCAAACCCACTTCTTTTTCAAACTGAATGCGTTCAGCAGTGTTCATCAAATTCCATTCGCCTTTGGCCAGCTGGGAGATACCCCACTGGGTGCGCAACGTGACGTGTGCCTTATCCATGGCTCTACCGCGTTTAGTGGTTATCACCACCACACCGTTGGCAGCACGGGCACCGTAGATTGACGTTGAAGACGCATCTTTCAGCACCGAGATGCTTTCAATGTCGCTCGGGCTGATGGTGTTAAAGTCGTTGCTGGAGATAGGTACACCGTCCAGAATGAACAAGGGCGAAGTTCCTGAGTTGATGGAGTTGGTACCACGGAGTTGGAAAGTGGCAGCTTTGCTGGGCTCACCCGAGTTGGACATAACCATCAAGCCTGGAGTCTGTCCCTGCAATGCTTGGTCAAAACCGGCAGTCGGTACGCTTTCTATTTTCTCTGATTTCACTGTAGAAACAGAACCGGTTACCGTTCCTTTTTTACGAACTCCGTAGGCCACTACCACTACTTCGTCCACCAGCTGTGCATCGCTTTTCAGCGTGATGTCCAGCTTGTGTGTCTGTGGAGTCACTACGTGCTGTTGCTGCTGCATACCAATGTACGAATATACCAAAGTAGCCTGCGCAACACCTTTGATCTCAATGGAGTAATTACCGTCTATGTCGGTAATCACACCATTATTAGTACCCTCTTGCATGATGGCCACTCCAATCAACGGTTCATTGCCTTCCTCGGCAATGACTTTACCTTTAACCGTAAAACTTTGGGCGAAAAGCAATTGGAATGCCATCACAACAAGAGAAACGAACAAAAGAATTACTCTTTTCATCTCTGATTTTTAAGTTAATGATATAAATGGATTGTTTTTAAATGTATATAATTCTTTTCATGTTATATTACTATAGTATGCGAAAAATGGATGAACACACTTGTTACATCTTGTCTCTTCGTTTAACGTTTCTCCAAACAGTCAACGTAACATCAAATATATTATTAGAATATTCAATAAAATGACTCATTATTTCATTTTAGTTTATATTAAAAAAGATGTGCAAATTTATAGTATTATTTTGATTATTAACCGTACAAAATAAAAACATAAAAAATGTTTTAAACTTTACGCACTGCAAAAATTTCTTTTTGTCAATTAGAAAGAAGTATTTTGTAGGTTGGGATACACTATTGCTTACTCTTAATCATATTTTATATTAAAAACCTGTATCTTGGCACAAATAGTTAATAATTATTAAACAACAAATATAACATAAATATAGGCTGATGAGAACTACTCTTTCTGCTTACTACAAGAAGAATTCCAATCCGGTATTGTGGATGTTTCCAGATTTACAGTCAATCTCAGATAAAAAAAGACGTATAGGGCGAATGTGGCTAGTATTCCAAGGTAAAAGACTAAAGAAATGTGCAATATCTTTTTGTTTGGTTCAGCTTAAGAAATTCTGTCAAGTATGAAAAGCGTTGCTGCTAATGAAAGTTATTTTTTATTTATGATGCTAAGTCATTGCTGTCCCATTAAAATCTAAAATAGTTCTTTGAAATATTTGAAA
>ENA-ORTY01002473-ORTY01002473.1-human-gut-metagenome-genome-assembly--contig:-NODE-2473-length-17557-cov-4.528682_pt1 | contig 17557 bp, 25 predicted proteins | sample MGYA00241917_ERZ509198 | MGnify/ENA primary metagenome ERZ509198 (study PRJEB26280, sample SAMEA2338857) | human gut metagenome | biome: human gut; feature: human-associated habitat; material: faeces...
CGCTGGGGCGGACGCTTCGCGCTCGTCCACAGGCCCGAGCGGCTATCCGACCTTTTCTGCACGCTCCGCGCGCACGGGCTGGAGCCGAAGCGGCTGCGCTTCGTAGCCTCCTCGGCAGAAAACGCTCCCTCTTTGGCGCTTGTGGAGGCACGCCGCGGCGGGAACGCCGGTCTATCGGTCGAACCGATGTTATTCATCGGCTCATCCGATTGGGATAAGGTCTACTTCCGGTAATGAAAAACTTCACGCACGAGCACCGCCCCACGAGAAGGCGCAAGGCCGATGCGTGAAGCTTTGTGCATCCTTTCCGGCTGCCCCGCAGGGGCGAGGAAAGGGCACATATCTATTTTTGCTATGCTTTTGCAGAGCAAAAAGGACGCTCGGAGGAGCGTCCTTTTTGCTTGTTATTCCATCGTGTTGACCGCGCCGACGAACAGCGGCAGGCCGTCCGCGCCGGTGATGGCGAAGGCGAACGGTCGGTTCAAATTCATCTCCACGACCGGCAGGTCCTCCGGCATCGCCGAGGTCGCCTCCGCCATGATGGCGGTGAACGCCGCGGCCTCGCAGCCCTCCTCGTCGATCTTCACGCGGGCGGCGTGCTGCACCTGCGTGACCGCCGCCGGCTCGTCAAAATCTGCCAGCGGCGAGAAGTCCGCCCGCGTATCGTCGAATGCGTCCGTCACGCCGAGCATTTTGAGCGTGTCGGTCAGCTCCAGATCGGAGTTGACGTCGAACTTCGGCACGCTCCAGACGAGCTTCGCCGTCTGCGCTTCGTCGCTATCGTACACATCGGTAAAAAGGTCGGCCAGCGCCGCTTCGCCGCGCAGCAGCGGCGTGAGCGCCGTGCCCTCGTCGGGCAGCAGGAAGATCATGCGCTCCCCGCCGCGGAAGGAAAGCTGCGCGACGGTGTAGCCCTCGCCGCGGACATAGCTTGCGCGGTCCTCCGTCTTGTGCATGAAGTCCGCGCGCTGCGCTGTGCCGTTGGCGGCAGTGAAGGTATCCTCGCTCGTGGCGCCGTCGTAAAATTCATCGCTCCAGCGGTCCTTGAAGTAGAGCGCGGAGAGCAGCAGCATCACGGTCTGCGGCTTCGTCTCAATGTTCTTCGCCGCGTCCGCGAGCAGGCCGCCGGTGTTGGTGTTCAGCCATGCCTGCACGGCTTTGTTGGTGTCGCCGGTGCCCATGGGGGCGCTGAACACGGAGGCGTAGTAGTCGTTCGCCAGCCGCTCGATGGTCTCGGTCTTGTAGGCCTGTCCCTCGCTCAGCCAGAGGGAATTGGCGAGCAGCGTTTTGCTGTTGGCGCTGTCGGTGTAGAGCGAGCGCCAGATGGCGTTCGCCGTGGTGCAGACGGTCTCCTCATCCTCCGCGCCGAGCAGGTCAAGGAGCTGGGCACGCGTCTCGCCGTCCACCGTCTCGGTGAGCATGGAGAGGGCAAGGTAGAGGTTCGCGGGCGAGTAGACCACGTTCGCCGCCGCCTCGCCGCCGAGCAGCTTGGAGACCGTCTTGGTGCTGTAGCCGAGCAGCGCGGGCGTCATCGCCTTGTCCACGCCCTCGCCCCGCAGCGCCTTGACCGCGTCGGAATAGGCGCGGGAGCGGGCGTCAAAATCGTCCCACAGCTCCTCCTGCGCCTTGTGATAGGCCTCCTCGCCCATCTTGTCGTAGTCGAGCTTTTCATAGGCGGTCCACAGCTCCTCCTCGCTCGGCTCGGCGGGCAGCTCCGGCAGCTTGACCTCCGCCAGCGCGTACTGGCTCAGCAGCTTCGCGCTCACATCGTCCGGCTGTCCCGGCTCGGGCTTTGTCCCGCCCCGCTCCGGCTCGATCCGCGCGCAGCCGACGAGCAGCAGCATACTCAGCAAAAGTGCCAGATACTTCTTCATGTCGTTGTACCTCCTTGGGCGTTGTACTCCTTTGGACGAGAGCGTTGAAGAAAAAGTTCCCATTTCCGAAAAAATTTTGCCGCGCTCTGTTTCGCGCCGCGCACGGCGCGAAACAAATCAAAATCTGTCGCGGAGGACGCTCGCGCGCGTCCACCCCTTTCGCGCCCGCAGGCGCGAAACCAAATAAAATCGTTTTTCTGACGACATGCGCGTCAGAAAAACACCTCTCACGGAGCGAGTGTCGCAGCAGGCGCCTCGCGCCTGCGAGGCGCGGAGCGAAGTGCGGCTCCAAAAGGTATAAAAAATAAGGGCGCGCTCTGCGCGCCCTTATTTTTTAGTACGCTACTCCCCAATAGATGTCAGTCGTGGCTTCCTTGCCGCAGAACACGCACTTGCCCTTTGTGCCGGACTGGTGCAGCGGCATACAGCGGGAGGAAACGCCCGCCTTTTCCTTCATGCCCAGCTCGCACTCGCGGCTGCCGCACCACTTCGTGCGCGCAAAGCCGCCGCGGCCGGAGGCCATTTCCTTGACCTCCTCCCAAGTGGACAGGTCGAAGGTGTTCTCCTCCAGATTCGCTCTCGCTCTTTCGAGCATATTGTCGTGGATGCGGTCAAGCAGTTCCTTGACCGCGCTCTCGAGCGTGTTGTCGAGCGCGACAAAGGTCTTTTCCCCGTTGTCGCGGCGGACGATGCAGCACTGGCCGTTCTCGAGGTCGCGCGGGCCGATCTCGATGCGCAGCGGCACACCGCGCATTTCATACTCGGCGCACTTCCAGCCCATGGACTGGTCGGAGTCGTCCAGCTTCGTGCGCACGTCGATGGCGAGCAGGCGGGCCTTGAGCTCCTTGGCCGCCTCGGCGACCTCGGGCTTCTTGTGCGCCGCGATGGGAATGACCACCGCCTGCACGGGCGCGATGCGCGGGGGCAGGACAAGTCCGTTGTTGTCGCCGTGGGTCATAATGACCGCGCCGATCATGCGCGTGGTGGAGCCCCAGGAGGTCTGGAACGGATACTGGAGCTTGTTGTCGCGGCCGGCGAAGGTCACATCGTAGGCGCGGGAGAACTTATCGCCGAAGTAGTGACTGGTCGCGCCCTGCAGCGCCTTGCGGTCCTTCATCATGCACTCGACGGTGTAGGTCGCCTCGGCGCCGGCGAACTTCTCCTTCTCGGTCTTGCGGCCCGGAACGACGGGAATGGCGAGGACGTTCTCAAAGAAGTCCGCGTAGCACTTGAGCTGCTGCTCGGTCTCGGCCCGGGCCTCCTCGGCGGTCTCGTGGATGGTGTGGCCCTCCTGCCACCAGAACTCACGGCTGCGCAGGAACGGGCGCGTGGTCTTTTCCCAGCGGATGACGGAGCACCACTGGTTGTAGAGCATCGGGAGCTGGCGGTAGGTCTGAAGCACGTTGTGCCAATGGTCGCAGAACATGGTCTCGGACGTGGGGCGGAACGCCAGGCGCTCCTCCAGCTTCTCGCTGCCGCCCATCGTCACCCATGCGACCTCGGGCGCAAAGCCGTTGACCAGCTCGCCCTCCTTCTTCAGCAGGCTCTCGGGGATCAGAACGGGCATTGCCACGTTCTCGTGGCCGGTCTTCTTGAACTCACCGTCCATGATGCGCTGGATATTCTCCCAGATCGCGTAGCCGTAGGGACGCAGGATCGTGAAGCCCTTGACGCTGGCGTACTCGACCAGCTCCGCCTTGCGGCAGATGTCGGTATACCATTGGGCGAAATCGTCCTCCATGTTGGTGATCTGTTCAACCTTCTTGTCCTGTGCCATGTTGTTTTCTCCTCTTTTTCTGCCGCCGGACGGCCAACAGGAACCGTTCCCTGCCGCGCGGCGGGTGTATTGACAAATATATATTCTACGGTGTTTCGCCCTGCTTGTCAAGCCTTGTACACGGCAGCGGAAAGGCTGGCAGCCCGCATAATTGAGTTACACACCAAGAAATTGGTTGTGTAGCTCAATTTTTTTATGTATGGAGGTGAGATCGTGGCCGATTATGCTTTCCGCACGATGGCGGAACGGGAGAAAATCGAAAAGCTGTGGAATGACGGCATGGCTCCTAAAAAGATCGCGGAGCAAATGAATGTGAGTGAAACGGTCATTTATACGGAGCTGAAAAGAGGGCGGGACGGCACGAACCTGACCGACGGGCGCAAGAGATACAGCGCCTTGATCGCACAGCGGGCAATCAGTCATTCCCTCGCGCGACGTGGCCGCAAGATTGCCGCCAGCGAGAATTAAGGAGGACACGCAATGGGCAACGAAAGCAACCTGACAATGTGGCAGCCGATCACACGAATAGACACCGCGCCGGTGGATTGCCGTTCTATGGCGGGCATGGCCCCGTGTGCGTCGGTTCTGCACGATAACACATCGGAATTACAGCAAAAAACCGCGGCGCTCGCTGAAACCAGCGCGGAAAATTTCATATCAGCGTGGCGCGAGGCCGAGGCGACAGCTTGCGAGGCAATCAGGGCATTTTGCGAGTGGCTGCGGAAAGTGGCGGCGGAGGTTCTAAAGGATCAGGAATTGGAAACGGCTCTGCGCTGGGCGCGCTGTTTCAACCGCCCGCTATATAACCGCTATGTCCACACGAAGAAAAAGCGGATCCGCAAGAAATACGAAAAGCGGATCATGGCGTGGTACAAAACGGAGGTGGCACCGTGCAGAAATTGAGAGGCATCGCGCGGCAAATGGCAAAGCGTAACGACATGGCCGTGGCCATGTTGACGGCCTACACCTCCCCGCAGTTGGCCGCAATCAACGAGTATCTGGCGGCGGAAAAGGCTGTCAGGGCAGCGGCTGAAATGTGCCGACTTGACGCGGATCTGATGATGGCGGAAGCGGAGAGACTGGCGCGGGAAACAGCCCTTTCAAATGTGGAGGCTCTTTATTATGTGGCGCGGCGAGCTGCCAGCGGAGAGCGGGAGGTGAACGGCAATGGCTGATCATATCCCCCTCCCCGACAAGAAATATTCTGTAATTTATGCCGATCCCCCGTGGGCGTATCAGCAGGCCGGAACAACCAAGCGAAGCCGCGGCACGGCGGCGAAGCACTACCAGACAATGACCACCGCAGAAATATGCGCCCTGCCTGTCCGCGAAATCGTTCGAGGGGGGGCGGCCTGCTTTATGTGGGCGACATTCCCGAATATCGCGGAGGCCCTAAAGGTCATGGAAGCATGGGGCTTTACATATAAGACCGCGGCTTTCGTGTGGGTGAAAAAGAACCGCAAAAATGGCGGAAATTTCATGGGTACGGGCGCATACACCCGCGCAAACGCGGAAGTGTGTTTGCTGGGCGTCACGCCGGACTTTAAGGCAAAGACGCAGATCCGCGCACACAATGTCCACCAAATCATAGAGGCTCCTTTCGAGGGACACAGTAAAAAGCCGGACGAAACGCGGCGGCGGATCGTTGAGCTGCTGGGTGATGTGCCGCGGCTGGAAATGTTCGCCCGCCAGCGCGCCGACGGCTGGGACGCATGGGGCAATGAAGCCCCGGAAGAATAGGAGAACGACAATGGCCAAAATTTTTGAGAAAAACGGCGTTGAAACGCTGGCGGGGCGTTTCAAAAGCATTTTGCGCGACAGAGTACACCGCGACGGCGTGTATTCCATGCTGGACTGGCTGGAGAATGAAACGGACTTTTTCACCGCTCCGGCCTCTAAGGGACACCACCTTGCCGTTTACGGTGGGCTGCTCATACACAGCATGAATGTATATACCCGCCTGCGGGAAATCACGATCCGCGACCTGACCGACAAAAGCGCACTGGGGACGGCGACGCTTTCAGCGCACAAAGAGGAAACGGTGGCCCTGCTGGGCCTGCTTCACGATGTTTGCAAAGTGGGTGTGTACCACCCGAACGGAGCGGGCTACACATTCAAGGATCCGTTTCCGTTGGGACACGGCGAAAAGAGCCTATACCTGATCTCGCGTTTTATCCCTCTGAACGATCACGAAGCGCTGGCGATCCGTTGGCACATGGGGCCGTATGACACGGCGGCGCGTACTGACCTGCGCGACCTCGACGCGGCAATGGATATTTCCCCGTGGGTGTGGCGCCTGCATGAAGCAGATATGTGCGCGTCACGCATTGGCGAAAGCGAGGCGGCGGAATGATCTATAACCTCTGTAAGCCCTGCGCAGTCGCGCTGGCGAGCGGCGGCGAAAAGGTGACGGCGGTACATAGCCGCTGCGAGAAAATCACCTGCGCCAGCTGTCGGCGGCGCAGATACGGGATCGCCTATGAGGTGGGCGGCTTTATCCCACCCGCTCCGCCGGACAAGCTGATCCGCAGGATCAACACGAATTATTCAAAGGAGGAAACGAGCGAATGAGCCAAAGAGCCGAAAAGTACAGCCGCGACATGGGGCGCAGGCTGGACAAGCTGGAGAATGTGGTGGGCAGTATCAGCGCACAGACGACACGGAACGGCGTCCGCATTTCCATTCTGGAGGACGATCTGGCCGTATATCGCGCGGCGGTGTCCGCCCGTGACATGAAACGGGCGGCGGAGGAAGTCAAAGCCGCCCGCAGGCGCAGAGAAAAGGAACGGGCCGAACGCGCGGAGGAAGTGAGAAAAGCAACCCTCTTGTGCCTCGCCGTCGTGCTGTTGGTTATGACTGTCCTGTTGCTGACCGCATGGAGTGCGAACGCCTGCGACGCCGGACAAGCCGAACGGGAGCAGAACACGGCCCCTGCCGTTTCGTTCGCGGACGCGGCGGCGGTGCTGCCGGTCATTATGCCGGAGGAACCGGCGGAGGATCCCATGGAGGCGGAGAAGATCGACGCCGCCCTGCTCGCAAGCGGCTATCTTTCCGAGGCGGTGCCGATGGACTACACCATGCAGGACATTATGCGGACGGCCTGCGCCGTGTATGGCTGCCCGTACCCGCTGGCGCTGGGCGTTGCGGAAACGGAAAGCCACTTTGACACGGAGGCCGTAGGCTCTGCCGGAGAGGTTGGCATGATGCAGTTAATGCCGGGGCCTGATGGTGCATACCACAAAAGCCTGATGGCGGCGACGGGTTGCGATCCGACCACACAGGCGGGAAATATCACTTGCGGCGTGTACCTGCTGGGCAAGTATCTGGAGGATTACGGCAGCGCGGAAAAGGCACTCATGGCCTATAACATGGGGCCGTCCCGCGCGGAAAAGGCATGGACGGCTGGTGTGGCCTCCACCGAATACACCGGCACCGTGCAGGCCGCGGCGGAGCGCTGGGCGCAAACGGTGAACGCATGGAACGGCGTTTGAATGATTATAGGAGCCGCGAACACCAAGCAAATGTGAAAGAACAAGATCGGCGGCGCAGATGGAGCGCCACCGGCACCGCGAGAGTATCACACCCGGCGCACAAGTCCGTTGTGGTTCCGTGCAGCTCGAAGCTGTCCGCGATTATGAACGCGGCGGAGGTATGGGGCTGTTGCTGGTATGATGTACGGGACGCGCAGGTATGGGCGACCGGCGAGGGCGAAAAGCCGGTGAAGCCGCCAGCGGTGCGATCATCTACCTATTAAATAAGGAGGACAAGAAAAATGCTCGACAAAAGAGGACTTTGCAAGGTTCTGAAAAACACCTATCCGCGGGGCTATGAATATGTGCCGGAGGGAAACATGGTCACGATCAACGGCAAATCGTGGGCGCTGCAATGCGACGCGCGCGACGTTCCCGTGGAGGCGTCCGTGCAGATTACGGAGAACGTCGGCTATATCCCGACAAGCCCGATGCTGATTGCAAAGGGCGCGGCAAACCAAACGCTGATGGAGGACGCCGTGAAAATCCGCATGGACTTTTTCAGACAGTCCGACGGTGAAATGCTGTGCATGAAAAAGATCCCCGTGATTTACCGCGACCGTTGGCAGCTCTACCAGACAGAGCGCGGCGAGGTCTACGGTTTCGACACGGAGATCATGCGGATCATTGATTTTAAGGTGGCCGAGCCTTTGACTTTCATGGCGGACACGGGAACCATGGGCGTGTGGTCGTCGATGGGCATTGCGGTGTTTATTGCGCCGGGGCGCTTTTCGGCGGAGGACACCGAGAAGATCCGGCATATTGCCTCGCTTGATTGGGAGAACCAGCTGGAGCGCGGCGATCCCGTGTCAAATATTTCTCTGTTCGACAAAAACGAGGACGTGACCGTGATCGGGCAGGAGGATTAAACCATGGGCCGGACAAATTTTGAAGTCATTACCTCATCGCCGGAAACGCTGGCGGCTTTCCTGTCCGCCCTCCCTGCCCTGTCAGGCCCGTGGGACGAAGCCTTTCACCGCGCTTTCTGTGACACCTGCCCGCGGGCAGACTGCCCGAAGCTCTGCCCGAATGGTGACGAAGCCGACAGGCCGCTATGGTGGCTCATGCTGGAGGCGGACAGCGACGATTTTTCCGACGCACCGGCGGAGGTCAAAAGGGCCATGCTGGAGAATGATCGTGCGCTGCGCGAGCGGGAGGCAGAGACATGAAAGCGTTGATCGGCGGATCCCCGTGCACAAAATGGTCTATCGCACAAAAGAAAGGCCGCGAAACGAAACCGAGCGGGATCGGCTGGGAGCTGTTTTTGAATTATCGTTTTGCCCGCGACAAGTACCAGCCGGACTATTTCCTATATGAAAACAACAAATCCATGTCAAAGGAGATCCGAGAGAAGATCACGGAGGAGCTGGGCGTGGAACCTATATGCACCAATTCTGCGCTGGTATCAGCACAGAACCGACAACGGCTCTACTGGCTGGGAAAGCGCAACCCCGACGGTACATATAGCCGGGTGCAGGTCGAACAGCCGGAGGATCGCGGTATTCTGTTGCGTGATATTTTAGAAACAGGGTTGCCGTTGCGTGAAAAGGCATATGCGCTTTTGACAGGACACGGAGCGACGGCAGAGGACGCTATCGCGCATAGGCAACGCAACGCCGTGGCCGAGCCTGTCCGTATCGGCACCATTGAAAACGACGCGAAAGACAAAAAGCAAGACAGCCAACAATACCGCGTCTATTCGCCAGACGGAAAGAGCGTAACGCTTTGCGGCAACGGCGGCGGAATAGGTGCAAAAACTGGACTGTACGCCGTGCCGATAAATGCAGAGAAAAGTCAAACCGTCGCAAAGGCCATTGAGGATATTGTGGGGAAAAAGGGCTATCTGCCGGAATTGTTTAATCCATACAACCGTGCGGAAGTGACGAAGAAAGCACCAACATTATCAACGGGGAGCATGGTAACAAGCAGCTGTGCCGTGCTGATAATAGAAACGGCGGACGGAAAGCAAGTGCCGATCTATGAGGTTCGCGGCGGGTATATTGCCATAAAGGGAACGCAATACCCCGTTAGACTGGAGGACGGCTACTATATCATTCGCAAACTGACCGTGCGCGAATGTATGCGCCTCCAAACGGTGCCGGAAACATACGCTTTCCCCGTGAGCGACAGTCAAGCCTATAAACTGCTGGGCAATGGTTGGACGGTGGACGTGATCGCGCACCTGTTGAGCCACTTTGACGGCCTGACGGCGGAGCCGGTGGAGGTGTTTTCCATGTATGACGGCATGAGCTGCGGGCGCCTCGCCCTGAACAAGCTGGGCGTGAATGTCACAACTTATTACGCGACCGAAATTGACAAATACGCCATTCAAGCAACACAGCACAATTTCCCTGATACTGTGCAGCTGGGCGACGCTTTCCAAGTACGGGAAACGGACTGGAAATTGCCGGAGGTGATGCGGAGTGTATGAAAAGGTTCTGTGCGGTGACGCGCTGGAGCTGTTGCGGACGCTGCCGCCCGAAAGCGTCCATACCTGCGTGACCTCGCCGCCATACTACGGCCTGCGCGACTACGGCGCGGACGGGCAGATCGGCAAAGAGGAAACGCCGGAGGATTACATAGAAAAGCTCCTGCAGGTGTTCCACGAGGTGCGCCGTGTTCTCTGCGCCGACGGCACCTTATGGGTAAATATCGGGGACAGCTACGCCGGAAGCGGCAAGGGACGCATGGCGGACGGGACACATTACGAAAAGAAGCCGTCGAAATCCGGCAATTACGGAGGAACCAGAGAGGGACACCTGAAAAAGACGGAGGCCGCGGGCTGCAAGCCGAAAGACCTAATTGGAATACCGTGGCTTTTGGCCTTTGCCCTCCGTGCAGACGGCTGGTATTTGCGGCAGGACATTATATGGTCAAAGACAAACTGTATGCCGGAAAGTGTGCGCGACCGCTGCACGAAATCACATGAGTACATTTTCCTGCTCTCGAAGTCCGAACGCTATTATTTCAACGCGGCGGCAATCAGCGAACCCGTCACATCGACCAAGGGGAACGCGAAAACATTTCGCGGCGGCGGAGCCTATACCGGCGGTCGATCCTACGACAACAGCGCCATGGTTGAGCGCGAAAGCCACGGGAATAGTGAAAACAGGACGGGCTGCAGGAACAAGCGGAGCGTGTGGGAGGTATGCACAAACGGTTTCCGCGGCGCTCATTTTGCCACATTCCCCGAAAAGCTGATCGAGCCGTGTATTTTGGCAGGCTGTCCGCAGGGCGGAACCGTTCTTGATCCGTTTGTGGGTTCCGGCACGACTGGCGTTGTGGCGAAGAAACACGGCTGTAATTTCGTGGGCTGCGAAATCAACCCACAATATGCGGAAATGGCCACCGCGAGGATCGCGGCGGCACAGATCGAGGTAACGCAAGGCGAGTTCGGACTGCCGGAGGTAACGCCATGAATGAGGCATACAATGCGGATTGCCTCGCCGCTATGCGGGCCATGCCGGACAAAGCCTTTGATCTCGCTGTGGTCGATCCGCCCTATGGGATCGGAATAGACGGTCAAAAATTGTCTATCAACAAGAACCCAAAGCATAACCGAAAGGAACACGCAAAAAAGGGGTGGGACACGCACATACCGCCTCTGGAGTATTTTAGAGAGCTGGAGCGTGTTTCAAAGAACCAAATTATATGGGGTGCAAATTATTTTGTCACCGCGCTGGAACATGGGCATAAAGGCTGGATCGTGTGGTACAAAGGCCAACAGGATTTGACTATGAGTGACTGCGAGCTGGCCTATTCCTCATTTGATACCCCGACAAGAGTTGTAATAATTAACCGCGGGCAGCTCGCGCGCGAGGGCGGGACAATTCACCCGACGCAAAAGCCTATCGCTCTGTATGCGTGGATATTCTCACGCTTTGCAAAGGCGGGCGACAGAATATTAGACACGCATTTAGGAAGTGGATCGAGCCGGATCGCCGCGTGGGACGCTGGGCTGGACTTTGTAGGGTATGAAATCGATCCAGACTATTTCAAAGCACAGGAAAAGCGTTTCAGCGAACACACCGCGCAAATGTCCATTTTCGGCGGGGGGGGTAACGATAATTACCTTTCTCTTTGACCTCCGGCGGGTTGCCGGGAAATGTCCAAAATAAACGAAAGCCACCTGCGCCCGGTGCTGACAACACGGCGCAGGTGGCAATACAGACGACGGAAAAACCGCCCGATATACTTATATTATAACAGCACATCGGACGGAATACAAGCCAAAAATCAGACGCGCCCGCGGGCGCGTATAGCTCCGGTAAGAGCAATTAGCAGAATGACCAGCAGAGAAAAAGGAGGACGCTATGGCCTATGTCCATAGGGTGGTAAAGGCTGGTCTGTGCGTCGAACATAAAAAGATGCAGTCTTTCCGTGTCCACACAAAGGGAGTGCAGCGGAGCAAGAACACCGGCCACACGTCAGAAAAGCAGGCGAAGATCAACGAGCGGGTGGCAGAGGAAAAACTACGCTGGAAGATCAACGCGAATTTTGGGTATAGGGATCTCCACGCAGTCCTGCACTACTACGACAAGGGGCGAACCTTTGAACAATGTATTGCCGACCGTGCGCTGTTTTTGAAACGCCTCCGGCGGCTCTGCAAGCGGAAAGGGATCCGCTTCAAGTACATTATCGTGACGGAAACAAAGCGCATGACGAACCCGCACCATCATGTCATACTCACGGCCATGCCGCTGGAGATCATCATGGAGGCGTGGGAGGGTGTCGTGAACGGTGAGGGAAACGTGAGCTTCAAGCCGATGGATCACCGCGGCAACCACTACAAGCTGGCGGAATACCTGATGAAAGAAAGCCGTTCGACCATGGCGCGCTTTAAGGAGGCGGGGATCACCGGCAAGCGGTACAGCACCAGCCAAAACATGGTGGAGCCGGTCGTGAGCTATCGCGTCGTATCGTCTGAAAGCTGGAAAAAGGAGCCAAAGGCGCGCAAGGGCGCTGTACTGTATAAGTTCGATGACGGGGCCACCTGTCGCAGCGGGTGGCATGAGATCAGCGGCTACCCATACCAAGAATATTTTGAGGTTTTCAACGAATAGGAGGACAGCATGAAAATTTACATATCCGGCAAAATCACCGGCGACAAACACTATAAGGCAAAATTCCGCGAGGCGGAGAAAAAGCTGACGGCGGCGGGGCATATCGTCCTGAACCCCGCACAGCACCCCGCGGGCCTGTTCCCTGCCGACTATATGCGCCTCTGCTTTGCACAAATGGAAACGGCGGACGCGGTGCTGTTCCTGCCGGACTACCAGCAGAGCCGCGGCGCAATGCTTGAATGGGCGTGGTGTCAGTATGTCGGGAAACCGACCTGCGTTGACCTCGCGGCTTTTGGGGGTGTCGGGAAATGCGTGTAAAACTGACACGGGACACGGAGCTGCCGATGGCAAAGCGCGGCATGATCTTTTCGGCGGAGCTGCGGGAGCGGGACGGAGAAAAAACATACTGGATCCGTTATCCCGGCGGCGCTGTTGCTATTAAGCCATACGCCTGCGTGGAAATCGGGGAAAACGGCGAGGAGCTGACGCACGATCCGACCGATGTTGAAAAGCTCACCTCTGCCCTGCGCGGAGAATGTGCGGACTGTTCCGACAGGCTTTCGTGCAAACAGGGCGTAAATGCGGCGGGGCTGTACTGCCCGAACAAGGACGCGGCGGACAGGCTGGAGGAGCTGGCCGCGCTCGCCCGCGAGGGGCAGAACGCAATGGACGAAAACCGGCGGATCAAGCGCGACGCGGCGAGCCTGCAAGAAGCATACACCCGTCTGGCCACGGAACGGCTGGAGGCAATGGACTGGCGAAAGGCGGAGCAGGCGGCGGAGGTGGAAGAATGATCTACACGAACACGCCGATCCTGCCGGAGCGGGCCGAGGAGCTGCTGGCGCTCGACACCGAGGACAAAGAGATCATATCCTACACCAAGATTGAGGAATGGTTTACCGCGTGGGACGGAAAGTGCTATGTGAGCTTTTCCGGCGGAAAGGACAGCACCGTGCTGGCCTACCTTGCGGCAAACTGGCTCGCCCACTTTCGGACGCCGCCGTGGCCGCTCAACCTTGCTTTTGTCAACACAGGGCTGGAATATCCAGAAATTCAGCGGTTCGTGGACGAATACACGGCATGGCTGCGCCGCGAGTTCCCGCGCGTGACGATCAATCTTGACCGCTTCCGCCCCAAAATGAATGTTCGGCAGGTCATAGAGCGGCACGGCTACCCGATTATTTCAAAGCGCGTCAGCGGCTATATACGCTCTGCGCGGAATAATCCCGACAGCATGAGGGCGAAGTGGATCCGCGGGGAAGAAAAGACAACCTTTGTTTCGGGCGGGACATGGGAATTTCTCATACTTGCACCGTTCAAAATTTCGGATCGGTGTTGTGATGTGATGAAAAAGCACCCCATGAATTACTACGCGGCGGCAACTGGCCGGAGAGCGATCACGGCGGAAATGGCAACGGAGAGCCTGCAGCGCAGAGAGCAATGGGAACGGACAGGCTGCAATGCGTTTCAGGCCCAGCACCCAAAGGGAAAGCCCATGAGTTTCTGGACGGAGCAGGACATTTTGCATTTCCTGTTAGATCGGCATATCCCATTTGCGAGCGTCTACGGGGAGATCGTCGCGTCCGACGGCGAGAACGATTACAGCGCGACGCTGACACCCTGCGCGCTGCATTGCACGGGCTGTCAGCGCACGGGCTGCATATTCTGCGGTTTCGGGGCGCACCTCGAAAAAGGCGAGAACCGCTTTCAGCGTATGCGGATAACGCACCCGAAACACCACGCCTTTTGCGTCGGCGGCGGAGAATATGATCCGGCGGACGGGCTGTGGAAGCCAAACGAAAAGGGACTGGGCTATGCGCGAGTGCTGGACTACATCGGCGTGGCCTATTAGAGCGAAAGGAGAACAAAACAATGAACAAGACGAAAATTGACTGGGCAGATATGTCATGGAACCCCGTGACCGGCTGCCGCCACGGGTGTGCCTACTGCTACGCAAGCAGAACGGCGCACCGTTTCGACGCGAGGCTGGAGGATCGTGCGCCGCGCGCCGACGGCCTGCACGTCCTCGACACAAAGATTAAGGCGACGCCGTACCCGTTCGGGTTCGCGCCTACCCTGCACCGCTACCGGCTGAACCAGCCGGAGCGCATAGCAGAGCCGCAGACGGTTTTTGTCTGCTCCATGGCTGACCTGTTCGGGCGCTGGGTGCCGACTTCATGGATCGTCGAGGTGCTGGACGCTTGCAAGCGCGCACCATGGCACCGCTATTTGTTTCTCACAAAAAATCCGGCCCGCTATCTTGAATTAGACCACCTCGCCCTGCTGCCGCATGAGAAAAATTTCTGGTACGGCAGTACCGTGGCAAACGAGGACGCAAAGGCCATGTACCCCATGCCGGAGAGCGGCATAAACGCCTTTTGGAGCATGGAGCCGCTGCTGGGGCCGGTCGATATGCGGGAATGTACCGAGGGCCTGCCCTGCTGGGTGATCGTCGGCGCGGAAACGGGCAACCGTGCGGACAAGGTGGTGCCGGAACGCGCGTGGGTGGATCACATTGCCGATTTCTGCGCCGAGAACGAGATCCCCGTTTTCTACAAGGACAACCTGCGGGCCTATTACCCCGATTTGCCCGCCTCCGCCTTTCCGTGGGAGGTGCAGGAATGAGCGAGATCAAAAAAGCGGAGTTTGGCTATACGCTGCCGAAAGAACGGTGGGTGGAAGCGGCGGAAAATGTGCAGGAAATGGGAAACCAAATTGCCGCGCTCCTGCTGAAGCGAAACGCTGATGGTATGGGAAAGCAGGACGCGGAGGAATGGCTGGCCGATGTTCTGCTTGCCTATACCGCCTTGCGCTATGTGGCGGAGTTCGCCACGGATAAATGCCGCATGGTGCCGCTGCCGAGCAAGCGGCGCGGCGGAAAGGAGCGGGAAAAATGACGGCGGTTCTTTTGAGCATCAAACCCGAATGGTGGGAAAAGATTTTATCCGGCGAGAAAACTATGGAGATCAGGAAAACGGCGCCGTCAACCAAGCGCAACGCGGAAATGGAGTGGCCTTTGACGGTTTTCGTCTACGTCAGCGGCACCGGCGGCGTACAAGGGAAATTTTCGTGCGGCGGCTATGTAAAAACGAACCTGTTCAAAATGCTGGTTGAAAGGTCGTGTGTGCCGATCAGGGATCTTTACGCATACGCGAGCGGGAAACAGCTTTGCGCGTGGCTTATCTCCGAGCCGGAGAAATTCGACACGCCCAGCCCGTTGGCAGAGTTCGGATTGACACACCCGCCCGTATCGTGGCAGTACATCGAGATCCCCGACGAAATGGAGGCAGAACATGAGTAAAAGACAAGATGTGGTCAATGCCGTGGGCGGTATGGCGGAAATGACATGGATTTTCTACACGGCCCTAAGAAACGCGGGCGCTGACGTGCCGGAGGCAATCATGCTGACACGGGAATATCTGATTGCAACCATACACGGGAAAAACAGCGACACGGCGGAGGGGTAAGCGGTGAGAAAGAATTTGCTGTGCAAATTAGGGCTGCATGAGCCGGACATGACGCGGTATGTCACGATCACGCGCCGCCGGAGCGACCGACACGGCGGGAAATATCAAACGAATTTCGCCTATTGCCGCCGGTGTGGGAAACTGTGCTACCGCTACCAGCGCCGTGTGAAGAACGGGAGGGCGTAATGGCTATAAGCGTTTCCGATCTGCCGCCGGAGTATCGGCGGCAGGCCATGGAGAAACTGCGGGAGCAACAAACGCGGCGCGAGCCTGCGCTGCCGCCCGCTCCGCAGAAATCGCCGGAAAAAGCGCCGAAGTACCACAACAAGCCGACGGAGCGGATCACGCCGTCCGGCGCGGTGCTGAAATTCGGCAGCTGCAAGGAAGCGCGCGTATATGACGGCCTGATCCTCCGACAGATGGCTGGAGAGATCCGCGATCTGCGTCTGCAAGTAGACTTTACGCTGCAAGAGGCTTTCACGGACACGGAGGGCAAGCGAATACGCGCGATCCGCTACAAGGCGGATTTCACATACAAAGAGCGAAGCAGGGACGACGAACAGCTGGCGGAGGATTTGGGCTTTCCGAGCGATTGCTGGCGCTATGTTGTGCTGGACGCAAAGAGCAACCCGACCAAAACGGCAAAATACATGATGAAAAAGAAAATGCTGAAAGAGCGTTTCGGGATCGACATTACCGAGGTGTAAAAATGGGTAAGAAAGCGGCAGACAAGGCCACGGGGCGCGCGGCGGTAAAAAGCTATCTGCAACAGTACCACATGGCCATGCGGAAAAAGAAAATACTGGAGGAACGCCACGCCGTCCTGTCAAGCGAGCTGCGCGCACCGCGTATCGGCTCCGCGGTTCGGCTGACACCGGCGACAAAACAACCGTCGGCGGACGGTGCCGTGTCTGTCGTTTATCGGATCGCGGAGGTCGAAAGCCGGATCGAGGAACAGCGCGAGGAAATGGCAAAGGCTATCCTGTCCGTGATGGACTTGATCGACATTCTGCCGCCAAACTCCACGGAGCGCACGGTGGTGGAAATGCGGCACATAGACTGCCGTTCATGGGATAAGATCGCGGAAAGCCTGTATATGAGCCGCGCGGGAGTATTCCGCTACTACAACGCCGCATTGGACATTCTCATGGAAAACGCGCGCAATCAGAAATTGGTGGAGGAATACGCCGCGAAGCTGCACCGCTGGCCGGAGGCGCGCAAAGAAAATTCTGCCGCAAAATAAGTTGAGACACTTTGAGACTATTTGCTGTGCTATATTGGTAGCATGGAAAGCAGCGCAGGAATGAAACCTCCTGAAAAGAATACCGAGAGACACCAGCCGACAGGCCGGTGTCTCTTTGCTTTCCATTCCATAGCCGTGGAGCGTCTGCCGCGGGGCTTTCTGTTCTCCTTTCTCCCCGTCCGCCCTCCATCATAACGGCGCGCTCGCCACGCGCTGCGGCGGCACGGCTCACCTGCGCCGCGGGCGTCTTTTGCCGAGGGCGTCCGCGGCCTCCCTCCCCCTGTTTAGGTACTCCCCAAGGGAAAAACCGTTGCGGGGCAAGGAAAGCCCGGAATTTTTGCCTGAAAAAAAGTAAAAAAATCGGGCTGTTTCGTTACGGATTGCAAAAATGGCCGAAAAGTTATACCCCCCGTAGGGGGGATAAGGCGGGAAAAGGGGGACGAAAAACGCGAAACCGCCAAAAAGCGGCAAAGCGAAACGCGCGGGCCTCTGCGAACGGGTGGAAGCGGCGCCGACGGCGGCGGACGGGCTGCGTGCGCTTTCTGCAGAAAAATGCACGCGCGGCGGCGGAAACGGCTCTGCCTGCTGCGCGAAGCGGTGAGC
>ENA-ORTY01002479-ORTY01002479.1-human-gut-metagenome-genome-assembly--contig:-NODE-2479-length-17536-cov-8.548824_pt1 | contig 17536 bp, 18 predicted proteins | sample MGYA00241917_ERZ509198 | MGnify/ENA primary metagenome ERZ509198 (study PRJEB26280, sample SAMEA2338857) | human gut metagenome | biome: human gut; feature: human-associated habitat; material: faeces...
TGGGGACGGATTTTATGCGCTATGGGATATTCTGGAGTACAGTTTGATCCGGAAAAAGTTGACCTGTATTTTGAGAGCCGCGCAGGAAAATTAAAGATTATTGAGAACGGTGTTTCAACAGGATATGATGAAGCAGAGGCAACCAGAATCCTGTCTGAGGATGAGGTAACAGCTATTGCAGATGTGAAGATGGGTGACGCAAAAGCAACTGCATGGGGCTGTGATCTTACTTATGATTATGTGAAAATTAATGCAGATTATCGTTCTTGATATTAAAGCTTGAGAGTGTGTAAATTAGATGCCAGAGGAAGACTGAAAGGCATGCAGTTGTAGGACTTTTGTAACATAAAGATATAGGAAAGAAAGGTTAAGAGAAAAAATGGTAAATCAGAAATATCTTGATAAGGCAGAGGTACTGATTGAGGCGCTTCCTTACATACAGCGTTTTAACCGTAAAATTGTTGTAATAAAGTATGGCGGAAGTGCTATGCTGGATGAAAAATTGAAGGCGAATGTAATTAAGGATGCAGTTCTCCTGAAACTGGTTGGATTTAAGCCAATTATCGTACATGGTGGCGGCAAGGAAATCAGCAAATGGGTTGGAAAAGTAGGCATGGAGGCTAAGTTTATCAATGGTCTTCGGGTAACAGATTCCCAGACAATGGAAATAGCAGAAATGGTCCTTGCCAAAGTAAACAAAGAACTTGTTTCCCATGTGGAATCCCTTGGCGTACAGGCTGTTGGTATCAGTGGAAAAGACGGTGGATTGCTGAAATGTAAGAAGAAATATTCCAATGGAGAGGATATTGGATTTGTAGGGGATATTACAGAAGTAAACCCGAAAATTCTTTATGATCTGCTGGAAAAAGATTTTCTTCCGATTGTTTTTCCAATCGGATTTGATGATAATTATGACAGCTATAACATTAATGCAGATGATGCAGCCTGCGCAATTGCAGAGGCTGTACATGCAGAGAAGCTTGCATTTCTTTCTGATATTGAGGGAGTTTATAGGGATAAAGATGATCCGTCATCTCTGATTTCTGAGCTTCATATTCAGGATGCCAGAAAACTGATCGAGGATGGATATGTTGGCGGCGGAATGATTCCGAAGCTGAATAACTGTATTGAAGCAATTGAGCATGGTGTTAACCGGGTTCATATTCTTGATGGAAGAATTCCTCATAGTTTACTGTTGGAAATCTTTACAAACAAAGGTATCGGAACTGCTATTTTAAGAGAGGATGGAGAGAAATATTACCATGAACATGAATAATCAGATGGAAGAAGCGGAGTCCAGTATTCTTCATACATATAATCGTTTTCCTGTTGTTTTTGAACGTGGAGAGGGTGTGCACCTTTTTGATTCTGAAGGCTCCAAATATCTGGATTTTGCAGCAGGAATTGCTGTAAATTCGCTTGGATATCATTATCCTGGATATGATGAAGCACTGAAAGAACAGATTGATAAGCTGACTCATATTTCTAATTTGTATTACAATGAGCCAATTATCGAAGCTGGCGCAAAGCTGGTAAATGCAAGCCGCATGGACAAGGCTTTCTTTACAAACAGTGGTACAGAGGCTATTGAAGGTGCATTAAAGGCTGCGAAAAAGTATGCTTATGAACGTGACGGACATGCAGATCATGAGATCATTGCCATGAATCATTCTTTCCATGGCAGATCTATTGGAGCACTTTCTGTCACTGGAAATGCACATTACCGTGAGCCTTTTGAGCCGCTCATGGGTGGTGTGAAATTTGCTGATTTCAATGATCTTGAGAGTGTAAAAGCCCAGGTTACAGATAAAACATGTGCAATTATTATGGAGACCGTACAGGGAGAAGGCGGTATTTATCCAGCGGAAAGAGAGTTTCTGGAGGGCGTTCGCGCACTGTGTGATGAGAAAGATATTCTCCTTATTCTGGATGAAATCCAGTGCGGAATGGGACGTTCCGGATATTATTTTGCATGGCAGGCATACGGTGTACAGCCGGATATTATGACCTGTGCAAAAGCGCTTGGATGCGGTGTTCCTGTTGGTGCATTTGTGTTGAGTAAGAAGGTTGCACAGGCTTCTTTGAAGCCGGGAGACCATGGTACAACTTATGGCGGAAATCCGTTTGTATGTGCGGCTGTAAGCAAGGTTTTTGACATTTATGAGAAGGATATGATCCTTACTCATGTACAGGAATTAACCCCATATCTTGAAAAAAAACTGGATGAACTTGTGGAAAAACATGAGTGTGCTGCAGCAAGAAGAGGTATGGGATTCATGCAGGGAATCGTCATTGCAGGACGACCTGTAGGAGAGATTGTTAAGAAGGCTCTGGAGAAGAAACTGCTGGTTATTTCTGCAGGAAGCGACGTGCTTCGTATTGTGCCTCCGCTTGTGATTACCAAGGCGGATATCGATGAAATGGCGGAGATTTTGGATGAATGTCTGGCGTAAATCAGGGCTGGAGTTTTGGTGAAAAAATAGGTGAAAATTAAAAAAGATTCACTAAAAAAGCATTGTAGGTTGATTTTAAGCTATAAATGAGAATAAAATGACAGAAAAAAGGTACTTTGAAATGGTTTTCAGGTACCTTTTTTCTATTGCTCAAGATTCTGTTTTAAAAAATTATTCCGGCAATCGCCCATAAATCCTGACATACATCTTGTCAAAAGTTGGGGGATGGAACTTTTTACACTGTATAGAGTACAGCTGCTTAAAAGCTTTTTGTGAATTTACTCTTCTGCGAAGTCGAATTCGTCTTTAAATTTCTCTTTGAAAATGTCAAAAACAGCGGTGAGAATGTCATCGTCATCAACGAAAACATAGCTCTCGTTTTCTTCATTTCTGTCGTCCTCAACCTGAAGAATCAGTACTTCTTCATCTTCGTTCTCGTCCTCACCTTCCACGTCCTCTACAGGTGGGAGAAGAACTGCGTAGCGCTTTCCTTCATACTCAACAAGGTCCAGGAACTCAAAATCCATGTCTTCCCCGTTTTCGTCGGTGAGGGTGATGATCTCGATTTCCTCTTCTGCTGGGGTACCAATGTTCTTTTCGTCTGCCATTGTGATTCTCCTTTCAAGTTGACATGCCAGCCCGGCTGTCATATTTGTTGAAAATATTATATCAATTGTGAGAGCTGTTGAATAGATGGAAAATATAGAAAATTTCGAAAATATTTTTGCATAATGTCAGAAGAAAGACTGGAAAAGCGGTTTTCAGTAGAGATATAACAGGATTGCAAGGTTGTTTTGGGAAAATATAAAAAACCTGTTGACAAGTAAAGTTGTCAATGATATTATGCAAATACAAGGAATGACAAATAAACTTGTCATAATGACAATGAAATAAGTCATTTCAAAAAATTGAATACACTACGAATGAGAAAGGAGCCTTTGAAATGGCGCTGGAGAATCGATTGAAGGAATATCGTGCCAGGCTTGGAATCAATCAGGCGGACATGGGGAAACTGGCTGGTGTGTCCAGACAGACGATCAGCCTGATTGAGAGGGGAGACTATTCACCTTCAGTGACGCTGGCTTTGAAGCTGGCGAAGATCTGTCAGGTGACAGTGGAAGATATTTTTACTTATACGGAGGATGGAGAAGATGAATAAGGGAAAATCTAAGAAGAAAATGAATTCCTATTTAAAAATGGTACTGATTATGCTGGCTGGTGGTGTTGTTGGAGGAATTTTTGGCTTTGTTACATCATACACTGGGGAGAATTCTATAGCAGCTATTGGGCATGGGATGAATGCATTTCTTTTGGCTGTACGTGATCATACAGTGCTGCTGGAATGTATCTGCGGTGCGATCTGTATTATGATCTGTGAGATCCATTTTGGAAAGATGAAGAGAATGGGAAGCCAGATACAGGATGCAGAGGATGAAGAATATCATGAATTGCAGTATCATATTGAAGTGTCCTCCAGCTGGGGGATGATTGCGAGTACAGTGGGAACTGTTCTTATGATGCTGCTTATTTCACCAGGATACTCTATGAAATATATTGAGAGCCAGAGTGACGGTGAGATATGGATGTTCTTAGCAGGACTGGTTGTGTTTGTGGGAATGGTTGGATATTTTGGTATGTGGCAGATTCGCTATATAAAGCTGGTTCAGAGAATTTATCCGGATAAGAAAGGTGATCCTACTTCTATAAACTTTCAGGAGCAGTGGCTTGCAAGCTGTGACGAAGCAGAGAAGGAAGAAATTTACGAAGCAAGCTATAAGACTTATCTGCTGACTGGAAAGGTACTTCCTTTTTGCACATTGGTAGCCATGCTGCTTCATATGGTATGGAATACGGGCGTTCTTGCTATTATCATTCCTGCTTTTCTCTGGATCTTATCGGCGTCTAATTACTGCCGGTGCTGCGTTACGAAAAAAAGCGAAAAACTTGCGAAGTGAATGAATCTTTGAAAAATACATATAATACTATTATGGAGGTGCCTGCTGCAAGTGCACCTCCTTTTCTTCCCGGGAAAGGGAGTATCCTTTTGGAGGCTGTCAGAACATTGATTGGCTTAGAGCGTGTTTGAAAAATCATTCCTGCAATCTGCACGCCCCACTTTGCGGTATATTTCACCCGAATTCAGTTGCCGTAGCCCGCTACGGCGCCTTCATCCGGACAAAATCTCCCACAAATTGTGACGCACATCTTGCAGAAAGCCTTTTTCAAACACGCTCTAGAGCTGGTAGGTAGCCCAGCCGTCCTATGTAAATAGGGTAAGTAACCTGCCCCTCCGGGTTGTCCATTCTTTGTTCAACAATTATTTTAGGAGAGATTCTTATGGACAAAGTAAGTGGAAAATTGACGGTATATTTTGAAGAACCATTTTGGGTAGGTGTATTTGAGCGTATCGAGGACGGTAAGCTGTCTGTAGCAAAGGTGACTTTTGGAGCAGAACCAAAAGATTATGAGGTGCAGCAGTATATTCAAAAATATTATGCGAGTTTGAAATTCAGTCCGGCTGTTGATACTGTTGTGAGGGATATAAAAAGAAATCCAAAAAGGATGCAGCGTGAAGCGAAAAGGCAAATGCAGGAAACAGGTATTGGAACAAAATCGCAGCAGGCATTGAAATTACAACAGGAACAAAACAAACAGGAACGCAAGATTAGAAGCAGAGAGAAAAAAGAAGCGGAAGAACAGCGAATGTTTGAGATGAAACAGCAAAAGAAACGAGAAAAGCACAAGGGGCATTAGTTCCTTGCAGGACTCGTTCAATCGGGATTTGTGGAGAGCTTTGCTTTTCTTGTTGAGTGAGCGTAAATATTCATTGTGGTACTGACATCAGAGTGCCTAACAGTTCCTGTACATCTTTCGGAGCAGCCCCATTAGAAAGCAGGTTGCTAGTGCATGTGGTTTATATTGGAATCAGATGCTATGTGAAAGACTGGCTGGAAGAACGGGGATATTATTAAGAAAAACACAGGGAGATTTCATGGTACAATCATTTAAGGCAGAGTAGCGATAATTACTCTGCCTTAAATAGTATCTCAGATATTTTGTATTCTCTTTCGTATCATTCAATTTACTAATTACATTAAATCTATTTTATTCCAAAGAATATTTCCGTTAGCATCAAGATATTCTTCATCCACATGAATGGCTTCTACTTTTCCGATAAATAATTCGTGAGTACCAGGCATTGTGCTGTCTACAACGCTGCATTCAATACTTACAGGGCAATCCGTGAGAATTGGTGCATCTACATAGGTTGCATTTTCCCATTTGATATCTGCCTTTTCAAATTTATCTTCATTTCTTCCAGAAGCGGAACCGAGATAACCATATTCTTTTTTATAGCTCTTTTTCGGGAAATTGATGACAAAGCATCCGGATTCCTTTACGATATGGTGCGAATATCTTGCAGGTGTGATACCGACCATGACCATAACAGGATCAAGACTTACATTTGCTACAAATCCAACCACTAAAGCGTTATTTTTTCCGTCTTTGTCACGACATGAAACAATTGTCTGAGGAAGTGGCTGTACACAAAGTACTGTATTAGTTGCTAATTTTTTCATTTAATTTTACCTCCATGCGTTTTCAAATATTGTTAAATAGTCATCATCAGATAATGGCAGTGGATCAGCGGTAATATCACCACCTAAGACTTCATGAACCTTTGCAGGATATAATTTTAATTCGTCTTTGGTAATACCATCATCACTCATTTTAAGGTCACCACATCCGACGTCAGAAATCAGTCTATCTAAAGCGTTAATAAAATCTTTTCCACTGACAGGATTTGCAACGCCCATTGCGGCAGCCATTTTTATCATATTTTCTTCGGATGCTTTTCTTTCGGCAAAGAAGTCATAATAAGCATGTGCAATTTCAATCAGTCCCGCACCATGAACAAGTTTATCATGAAAGCTTCCCATTACATGTTCCATTGTATGTGCGGAAGTACACATCATATAATAACCGGCAAAAGTATTAGCAAGAGCCATATATGCACGTGCTTCCTTATCATTTCCGTCTTTTACTGCACGAGGAAGATATTTGGCAACATATTCAATTGTCTTTAACGCAAACATTTCTGCCATAGGATGGTGATTGATGTTTACTACGGTTTCGGAAGCATGGAAAAAAGCATCCATACCTTGATAAGCAGTAAGTTTTGCAGGAACACTCATCATCAGGTCACTGTCAACAACAGAAAGCGTTGGGAACATGGACGGGAAGAAAATGCCGGTTTTTTCCTGTGTTGTATCATTGGTAATTACGGAAGCAATATCAACTTCACTTGCAGTTCCGGCAGATGTTGTAATGCATACAATAGGAAGTGCCGGATTTTCAGGCTGTTTTTTTCCACCGTTTGCTGATAATGAGTAATCCCAGATATCTCCGTTATTGGATGCCATGAGGGCAATGCATTTTGAACAGTCCATAATGGAACCACCGCCCAATGCAATTACAAAGTCGCAGTCATTTTCCCTGACTGCTTTAGCTCCCTCCATGACATTGATATCGGTAGGATTCGGGCGGATACCTTCAAATAATACATATTTAACGTTAGCAGCATCTAATTCTTTTTCGAGTCTTTCAAGATAGCCATATTTCTTTACAGACTTACCACCGATTGCAATCAGTGCTTTTTTACCCGGAAGCTGTTCACTGTGTAATTCATTTAGTTTACCGGGACCAAACAATACCTTGGTAGGCATATAAAAATTAAAATTATACATGGTTTATACCTCCTGTTTATGATCTTTCAGATGTACCTCTGAATTTGATTTGATTATATAATCAGGAGGTATGGCGGTCACTATCTTATATTAAGCATTTTAGTGGCAATTTCTAAGATTTGTTGCATGAGAGTTTTAGATATTCTCTCGGAGTCATTTGATAATACTCTTTAAAAGCTTTATAAAAATTACTATGATTGCTGTAGCCAAGCAGTACAGAGATTTCCTCGATTGTCAGGGAAGTATTTTTCATCAGAAGAACGGCACGCTCCATTCTCTTTTCAAGCAAAATTTCAGTAAATTTTCTGCCTGTTTCCTTATGAAGGAGTGCAGAAATATAATTCGGATGATAGGAAAAATGTGCAGCAATATCTTTTAGCGTAACTACATCGGAGTGGTCACCCATATAATCTATAATCTGTTCCGCAAGTGTTTTTGGGGCACTTCCGCTTTTTTCAATCCGATATCTCCGGGCAATTTCAAGAAGAAGTGTTTGGAGCATGGACTTTAAGATGCGTTGGGTATCTTCACCTTTGTCAGCATATTCTACTACCATCATTTCAAGGAGCGTACGGATAGCATGCTCTTTGGTAACAGGTAGATGAATATATTCATCTGAAAATTTATTCGTCTGTGGCTCGACAAAGAAACGAAACAGGTCTGAATCAGTATAAACAGTTGGCAGATATTCCTGGAAAAAGGAATCTTTGCGGATAAGCACACCGATGATTACTACATCTTCACTGCTGTCAGCACGCAGGGCATAGCCGCTGTAAGGCTGTCCAATATAACATTCATCTTCATTTATGGTGATGAGATTATTATATTTTTCTGATAACGCCTGATAGCTGTCCTTGTATGCGTAGTTGATAAAGAAAAAATCCTGTCTGTGAAATGGTTCGTGAATCTGTTTTCCTTTGAACACACATATCAGTACATCTTCATCTTTGTTTCCAGGCCAGTAAGAGGTTACATCACCGGGTACACCGGTATCCATCTGATGAAACGTCAGGTCAAGAGAATCAAAAGCTATTCCCAGTTTATTAATAGCAAGATCAATATATTTATTTCGCATGAGAAAACTCCTATTCGTAAGCTGATATTGCGGATTTATTGTTTGTTATGAGATTTCTAAAATCCAGCAAATACTTTATTGTCATTTGATTATACAATCATTCATTAGAAAATACCACTTATATTGTTAAGAAATAATAGTGACGACTATTAGATTTGTCTCTAAAATAACAATATAAATACACAAGAATTTGCGGAAAGGGGACGCTTCTATGCCCAAAAAAGTGACATTTAATATGACAGAAGGAAATGTGATACATGTACTATTGCTATTTACAGTACCTATTTTTATCAGTAATCTGTTTCAGCAATTATATAATGTTGTAGATATCGCAGTTATCGGTCATGTATTAGGTGATCATGCTTTAGCAGCGGTTGGTGCTACGACGTCCATTTACAGTCTGATCATTGGTTTTATCAATGGGATGTCCAATGGATTCTGTGTGGTGATTGCAAGATACTTTGGTGGAAATGAACATGATCATTTTCAAAAGGCTGTATATTTGTCAATCTTTTTGTCTTTCATCACAACCATTGCCATAACAGTTTTTCTTTGTTGTTTTTGAAACCATTGTTGATTTTGCTGCATACTCCGGCTGATATTTTAAATATATCACAGAGTTATATTTCTATTATTATGCTGTTTTGCTGTGTTACATTTGCATATAACCTGTTGTCATCCATGCTTCGGGCAATTGGAAACAGTTATATTCCATTGTATTCTCTGATGATTGCCTCTGTTTTAAATGTAATTCTTGATATCTTCCTCGTAAAAGGATTGAATATGGGAGTAAAAGGAGCTGCCTTTGCAACAGTCATAGCACAAGGTTTTTCGGTACTTTTTCTGACAGTGTATATTGTAAAATGTTGTCCGTTACTACATATCAATATTAAAAAAATTGAAATGCACAGAACTATATTTTCAGAATTTTTGACAACAGGATTTTCGATGGCAATGATGCTTGTTCTGACGAATGTTGGAAGCGTTATATTACAGGGAAGTATTAATTCTTTTGGTACGGCAACGATTACCGGGCATACAGCTGCCAGAAAATTTCATGACCTTTGTATGCTGCCATTGGGAACAATCTGTACATCAAGTGCTACATTTGTTAGTCAGAACTATGGTGCAAAAAAGAAAGAACGCATTCATCAGGGTATCAAAGCAAGTATCTTTCTTGGAACTGCCTGGAGTATTCTGGTTTTGAGATTGTATTAATTTGTGGTTCCGAATTGATTCATGCATTGACTGGTTCCAATGATATGGCAGTTATCAATGTCTCCATGAAATATTTATATTGGAATGTGCCATTTTATATAGTTTTGAATATTCTGCTTATTATGCGAAATAGCTTACAGGCACTTGGAAACAAAATATTGCCTGTGGCAGCCAGTATGGTAGAGCTTATTGGTAAATTTGCAGGTGCTTTTTGTCTTTCAAAAATAATTGGATATTTTGGTATCTGTCTGACCGAACCGATTACGTGGGCAGTATGTGTTCCTATTGTTTTAGGTGGATTTGTAAAAGAAATGAATAAACTATCAAATATCGAATGAACAAAAATCAGGAGGTTTACTATGACGGAAGAAGAAAAATTAGATGCAGGACTTTATTATGATTTCTGGGATGCCGGTGTAAATGGAAGAAAATTGAATGCGATCAAATTTTGCAGGGAGCTTCGCCGGATGCAGGATGCTGATGCGACAGAGGAAGAACAGGCAGTATTGATTGGAAAATACTTTGGCTCCGTAGGACGGGATGTGTGCTTATGTCCCGGATTTATGTGTGATAGCGGGAAAAATATCCATGTCGGAGACCAGTTCCTGGCAAACTACAATGTGACAATTCTTGATATTATGCCGGTTCATATAGGCGATTATGTGATGATTGGACCAAATACGTTGATTACCACAGTCAATCATCCGATAACTCCGAAAGGTCGCAGAGAACATCTTGGCATTGGAAAACCGGTTACGATTGGTAATGATGTCTGGATTGGTGGAAATGTAACTATTCTGCCGGGAGTAACCATCGGTAATAATGTAGTCATTGCAGCCGGTGCTGTTGTTACCAAAGATGTTCCTGACAACTGTATAATCGGTGGTGTGCCAGCAAAGAAAATTAAGGATATTGAGAACGATATCTTATAAGAAGGACAGATTCGGAGGTGTATTGTTATGAAGAAAAGAACTGCTGCAATATCAATAATAATTATGTTGCTTATAATTGTAATAATTGTGAGTGATAGAGGCTTAAAGGATCATAAATCTGCCCATACAAATGGAATCAGTACACGTCAAAATGTCGTAAAAGAGACAGATGATATCACTGAAGATATTGTAACCACAGATAGTACACAAGATATGCCAACAGCGAAAACTGAGACTGAGTCACAGCAAGAAGATACTTCTGTAAATGGAAAATTGAAAATTAGTATGGATTTTGTACATTCAAATACGCAGGCATCTAACCAGTATGCTGTGTGGATTGAGAATATGGATGGAGATGTAGTAAAAACATTGTTTGTAACTAATTTTACTTCTAATGGTGGATATACCATGCGTGAAGACAGCATTCCTACCTGGGTTGCCCACGCAAAGCCTTCCGAGATGACTAAAACACAAATTGATGCCATAACAGGAGCAACACCTTCTACCGGGACATATTCTTACATTTGGGACAGAACAGACGATAATGGCAATGAAGTTGCTAATGGAACATACACTTTTCATATCGAGGGAACCTTATACTGGTCAAGCATAGTACATTACCAGGGAAATGTTGATATGGGAGCTTCCGAAAATTCATTGTTGGATGTAGAAGCTGTATACACAGAAGAAACAAATCAGAACAAAAATATGCTGTCTAATGTCACTGCAGAATACATAATCGATATGATAGAGCAGACCTTGTAGCACTCACTAAGAAGTTGCTTATTCCAATCGTATTACAGTTCATGAATATGGACATACGATTCAGTCTATGTTATTGGGAACATTTATGCTGATACCAGGGATTATCTCTGTTGCATGGCATAGTTCTCTTTGCGACCCATTCGTTATTGTCTGTTCGGGGTGGTACTAACAGGGATAATTGCGTGTATACTATTGACGGATTTATTTTTTTACATTAAAATATAACAAATGATATATAACAAATGATATATTAAATAATAAGGAGTTAAGTTATGCCACCTAAAATAAAAATCACAAAAGAAGAAATTGTTGATACTGCATTAAATCTGGTAAGGGAAGCGGGGGAGCAGGCACTCAATGCAAGAAGTATAGCAGCGAAACTGAAGTGTTCAACGCAACCGGTTTTTTCTAACTTTGAAACTATGGAGAATTTACATAATGCTGTAAAAGAAACAGCTTATGCAGAGTATCAGTCGTACCTGAAAACAGAGATGGAAGCAGGCAAGTATCCGCCATATAAAGCCAGCGGTATGGCATATATCCGGTTTGCAAGAAAAGAAAAAGAACTGTTTAAATTGCTTTTTATGTGTGACAGAAGTAATGAGAAACAGGAAGATGACAGAGAATCCTTACGTCCATTGTTAGCGCTGCTCCAGAAAAATCTGGGCTTAAGCGAGGATGAAGCTTATCTGTTCCATATGGAAACATGGATCTGTGCACACGGAATGGCAACGATGCTTGCTACATCATTTGTGGATTGGGATGAGGCATTTATCAGTAAAGTGCTCACAGACACTTATGAAGGAATCAAAAGAAGTTATACAGGAGGAAAGAGGTAAGATGCGAAAGATTTATTTGGATAACATCAGATGGTGCACCATCATTTTAGTAGTATTTTTTCATGTGTTTTTCTTTTTCAATAATATTGGAATAACCGCAATGTTTGAGGGACTGTCGGAATATCATCATGGTGATGGCATGACCTTTGCCGGAATTTATCAGTATGCAGTGTATCCATGGTTTATGACATTGCTGTTCGTAGTGGCAGGTGTTGCAGCTTATTATACCCTGCAGCATAAAACAGCAAAGCAATTCATATCAGGCAGGAGAAACAAATTGCTGGTACCATCTACACTGGGAGTGCTGGTGTTTGGATTTATCCCCGGTTCTATTGTAGCAGGGGCTTCTGCCGGAGCAGGGCTACAGGCAGCCCCTGGCTTTGTGAAGTACATTGTTTATACATTATCAGGAATCGGTGCACAGTGGTTTAGCCAGATGTTATTTGTGATTTCATTGTTGCTTCTGTTGGTTCGTAAGGTAGTATTGGCAGTACAGAAGGAAGAGAGAAAATCTATTCAGAAAGAGAGTTCAGTATATGTATGGCTGGTTGTGATGTTTTTCCTGCTGTGGGGTGCCAGTAAGCTCTTGAACACGCCTGTAGTTGAATCTTACCGGTTTGGAATTTATACAGTTGCTTTCCTGCTTGGATATTATGTTTTCTCGCAGGATATTGTGATTGAAGTGTTGAAGAAATGGCGCTTTGTAAGCACACTTGCAGCAGTCGTATCTGGGGTATATTTCATTTACAGGGCTTATGGTATCTACTACGGTCACAGCAGCCTGCTTAGTACCTGGTATGCCAATCTCTTTACATATTGTATGATTCTTGCAATATTTGGAATGTTTGCAGCCTATGGTGATAAGAAAAATGCGGTTACAGAATGGCTTGGAAAAATCAGTTTTCCAGTCTATATCCTGCATATTCCGGTAATTCTGATTGTGTTATCATTGTTACAAAAGACAGATTTGTCTGTAGGTGTGCAGTATGTTAGTGTTGCATTTGCAGTCTATCTCTTCACGCCTTTAGTAGCTGTGCTGATAGAGAAAATTTCGGTTGTACGTTATTTGATTTTGGGGATAAAGCATTGAATAGGAATGAAAGGAATACAAAATGACGGAGAGATTATTATTAACAGCAGCATTTTTAAACTTTAAGAATAGGTAGGAGAAAATCCATGGAATATATAAGAGTGACGAAAGAAAATATTGAAAAAGAGCATATCTGCTGTGCGATTTCAAGCAACAAGGATATACAGGTAATATCAAAGAAAAACTGGCTAAAAGAGCGATTTGATGATGGATTGGTATTTCTCAAGAGTGTAGAGCGTGGAAAATGCTTTATCGAGTATATTCCGGCAGAAAATGCATGGAATCCAATCATAGCAGAGGGTTATATGTATATTGACTGTTTGTGGGTGGCTGGTTCTTTCAAAGGCAATGGTTATTCGACTGATTTACTGAATGCCTGTATAGAAGATGGCAAAGCGAAGGGGAAAAAGGGAATCTGTATCCTGTCAGCCGCTAAGAAAAAGCCTTTTCTGGCAGACCCGAAGTTCTTGAAATATAAGGGCTTTACAGTCTGTGATGAAGCGGATAATGGTATTCAGCTCTGGTATCTGCCTTTTTCTTTGGATGCAGCTAAGCCTGAATTTAAGGAGTGTGCGAAGCATCCACACATTGAGCAGACAGGCTATGTACTGTACTATACCAATCAATGTCCGTTTAATGCAAAATATGTTCCGGTGCTTTTTGAAGTTGCCAAGGAAAGAGAGGTTCCGTTTCAGGCAACCAGACTGGAAACGAAAGAAGAAGCGCAGAATGCTCCGACACCGGTTACAACCTATGCATTATTTTATAACGGAGAATATGTCACGAATGAGCAGATGAATGATAAAAGATTTATAAAGCTGTTAGATGGGATGGAAAAATGAGCAAATTCGAACTCTACTCTCCGTAGGTTGAGGATATTCATACGCTGAGATAGAATGGTGTCATGGAGGTAACGAACATGAATCAGTATGTAACAGGTGCAGTCATAAAGAGACTGCGTGAGGGAAAAAACATGACACAACAGCAACTGGCAGATAAATTGTCAGTCAGTGCAAAGACAATTTCCAAATGGGAAACAGCTAAAGGATATCCGGATATCACACTATTAGAATCCATTGCCAATGCATTATCGGTGTCGGTGACAGAGCTTATTTCCGGCAATACAATAGTTAATTCCAATGTATCAGCCAATATGCTGCGTTCACATTTCTATGTGTGTCCGGTGTGTGGAAATATTGTTCACAGCATGGGAGAAACAGTAATTCAGTGTCATGGATTGCAGTTACAGCAGGAAGAAGCTGAGGAGACAGACGAACATCATAAAATCTTCGTAGAACAGGTGGAAGATGAATATTATGTGCAGATAGAGCACGATATGACAAAGCAGCATTATATTTCGTTTATTGCGGCTGTTTCTGCAGACAGGATACAGATGGTGAAGCTGTATCCACAGGGCAATGCAGAGGCGAGATTTAAAATGAATGGTGTGAAGAAAATCTATTTATACTGCAATCGGAGTGGTATGTTTTATCTGGATGTAGTGAAAGGGATTGATGACCGAAGGAACGGATATGATGATACTGAGGAAAGAAGACAGTTAGAGTCAGCGGCAAAAATATTATTTGGGTAATACGAGGGGGATTGGAATGGACAATATGACAGCAAAAGTGAGTTGCTTTGCAAGAGCCTATCATTACAAAAACAATAGTATACACATCTTTTCTGACAATGTTTGCTCATGGCTATGATAAGGATAAAATGGCATTTGGAAGTCTTTTAGGAATCAGCTATTATCTTAAAAAAGTGGATTTTGAACAATTGATTATGATTATTAGTGAAATAATGTCAGAAGGTTCTGCTATATGCTTTGACTATCCGTCAGTAGATGAAAGTGCTGAAACAAGGAAAACACAGATGCTGGCATACGAAGCCGGAGAACAGATGAATGCTTCGGCTGGAGTAGGGTATGTATATGCTATAAAAAGATAAGGCAGCACAAATTCAGAAGTATTATTGTAATTGCATCTCTATAATGGGATATTGTAAAGGAGAGATGCAATTATGAATATCAAACAAATTAAGAACAACAAGCTGAAAACAATACTACAGTTTTCAATTCCAAGCATTATAGCAATGCTGTTGCAGACAGTTATAACGATTACGGATGGATATTTTACAGGAAATTATGTTGGTGATAATGCATTGGCAGCAATCAATCTGGGATTGCCGATACTCTATGTTTATCTTGGAACAGGTCTTTGCGTAGGAGTTGGGGGTTCCGTGATTAGCGGAAGGCTTTTAGGGGCAAAGAACAGACCGAAGGCATCCGAGGTCTTTTCGCAGACAATGGTTACAGCGGTCGTAATCGGTGTTATTCTATCGTTAGCAGTATTTGTGCTGTTTACACCGATACTTGGATTCTTAAGAGCAGATGGTGAATTATCAGGTTATTTTACAGACTATTACAGGATTATGTTGTTTACCTATCCTCTTATGGTGCTGGGAACGATACTTGGAATGTTTATCCGGGTGAATGGAAAACCACAGTTATGTATGCTGGTGAGTATCGCCGGATGTATATTGAATGTAGTATTGGATTATATGTTTGTCGCAAGGATGGAACTGGGAGTGAAAGGAAGTGCAATAGGTTCTCTGCTGGTGCAGTTGGTAACGGTGTTGGCACAGCTTATGTTTTTCTTTCTGCCGGATACTATTGTCAGATTCAGGCGTTTTGTCTTTGACAGAGAGGTAGGTAAAGAGATGATTCTGAATGGATCTTCTGAATTTATCGGGGAGATGGCAAGTGCAATCTCTATGTTCGCATTTAACTATGTACTGATGAAGTATGTGGGAGCAGACGGAGTAGCAGCCTTCACAATTCTGGGGTTTGTTGTATATGGATACAGTATGGTCTGTATTGGATTTGGACAGGGAATCTCACCGATTGTAAGCATCTGCTGGGGTGCCAAAGAAAAAGAGACAGCCACTAAGATCCGCAGTATCACAAACCGGATTTTGCTGGCAATCGGAACATTGACTGCACTTAGCTTTTTTATAGCAGGAAAAAGATATGCTGAAATATTTGGCTGCAGCAATAGTATTGCAGATATGGTGGCAACCGGTTTTCGCATCTATGCAATTACATTTCTTGCTATGGGATATGATGTGACAGGCTCCATGTATTTTACAAGCTGTGGCGATGCAAAATCATCAGCGATTATTTCATCACTGCGGGGAATCGTGCTATTGCTGGCATTTATACTGATATTTCCGGCAATCTTTGGAATGAATGGAGTGTGGATGGCATCTCCTTGTGCGGAAATATTGACGGCAATCGTCACATTTGTATTGATTCGCAGGCAGGTGAGAAAGAACAAAGAGGAAGAAAATGGAAGATAAAGAGAGCATTACCATAAGAAAAGCTGTGATCAATCAGGCAATCAATTATATTTTCGAGCATATTGATGAGGATATTATGGTTGAGGATGTGGCAAAATACTGTTCCTATTCCAAATATCATCTGATGCGGATGTTTAAAGAAGACATGGATGAGGCTCTTTATCAGTTTATCAAAAGAGTACGCTTAGAGCGTAGTGCATGGCGTCTGAAGGTAGAGAAGGAAAGAAGTATTACGGAGATAGGTGAGACTTATGGTTATTCTTCGTCTAATTTTGCTACCGCATTTAAGAAACATCTGGATATTTCTCCGGCAGATTACCGCAGGAGCAGCGAACAGATGGTAGAGGACAGTTCTTTTTCCCATGGTATGACACTGGACGATCTGGATGATGCCGGAAGTAAAATTACGGTAGAATATCTTGCACCTTTTACAGTGTTATATGAGCGTAAAAAAGGAAATTATCATAATCTGCCGGATGAATGGTGTGATTTCATTGAGAAGTATAAGTATTTTTCAACAGAAGATACGCTATATATAGAATGTACGATTGATGATCCATCCATCACAGATGAGAATTGCTGTATGTATGAATTATGCCAGACAGTTATGCCAGACGATCAAAAGTTAAAAGAACATCCTGAAGTTCTGCTTCATGATTTTGAGGGTGGTAAATATGCAGTTTATCATTTTAAGGGAATACCGCAGCTTCTGTTTATGGTATATCAGGAGATATTTTGTAGATGGCTGTCACGGACCGGAAATGAGTTGGATGAACGTCCAATCATAGATATTTATAGGAAGGTAGAGGAAAGTGGGTATATGGAAATAGATATCTGTTTCCCATTAAAGACAAAACAGTCATAAACAAAGTTATGTAAAAATGTGTAGAGATATCTGACTTGACAAATAAACGACCGTTTACTATAATTAAAATGTAAACGGTCGTTTATTTTGCGGAACAGGAGGTTTGGGTATGTCAAAAACTACAAAGGAAGATATATTGATTGTTGCATTACATTTATTTGCGAGAGATGGATATGAAGCAGTTTCTGTCA
>ENA-ORTY01002490-ORTY01002490.1-human-gut-metagenome-genome-assembly--contig:-NODE-2490-length-17481-cov-2.685068_pt1 | contig 17481 bp, 16 predicted proteins | sample MGYA00241917_ERZ509198 | MGnify/ENA primary metagenome ERZ509198 (study PRJEB26280, sample SAMEA2338857) | human gut metagenome | biome: human gut; feature: human-associated habitat; material: faeces...
ACAATAGAATTGGAATACCCATCCCGGATATTTGCAAAGTACCAAAATACGCCATGAAGCAGAATGAGCAGAAGAATGCTCCAGCCCCATCTTTGAATGTACACTTTTTTCGCACAAGCCCATAAAAGATAGCCAATGTTGGCCCCCAGCAAAAGAGTGCTCAGAACCGTGTGTGGATTTCCCCAATAAAGAGTTTTGAACATCTTATCCTCCTTTTCAATTCGGCTAACAATTGTTCACTTTTATTTTAGCTATCATTCGTTCGCTTGTCAAGTGAAGTTAGCCTGTGAAACAAATTTTTTTCAAAATTCCATTATGGCGGGTAGATTGAGGCACTTCCAACGTATTATTGGTGAAGCAATCAAGAGAGGGTTTGGGATACTCCCAACAAGAAAAAATCTCCGCTCCGGCAGCAGGCCGAAAACGGAGATTTTGCGGGAGTGTGGCCACACTCCCTATGCTTGCTCTCATTTGGTTTTCCCGGAATGGAAAGGAAGGGGGTGTGGGATTTTGTAACGGAATTTGAAAGAGTATGGTGGAAGGCGAAAAGCCTCCGACGGATCGAAAGCAGCAACGCTACCAACAGCTTGAAGCTGACAGACCGGACGGAGGGAGTATTTGAGCCGAAGAAAAAAGCTGATTAACAACTCCGATATTCCCCAGCACCAGATTGAGGCGATAGCCCGCTGTATCATGCCGGACATTCTCGCTTTCTACGAGAGCGAGGAGGGCCAGCGGGAATTTGCCGAATGGAAGAAGCAGAGGGAGGCGGAGAGGCAGGAGGCCGAAACGAAGAAGTAACGAAAAGGGCGGGCGCACCGTGCAAACGGCTGCGCCCGCCCTTTTTGCGTTTATGGGGTCGCTTTCTTCTTCCGTGGGCCTCTCGGCTTGGAGGTGGGCCTGCGCCGTACCCCGTTGCGGAAGTAGGTGGTTTCGTAACGGTCAAAGAAAAGCAATAATCCGAACCCATCGCCTATCGGAAACGGGTTCGGATTATATTGGTTTGGTGCCGGAAGTGGGACTCGAACCCACACGTTGTCGCCAACAACGGATTTTGAGTCCGTCACGTCTGCCAATTCCATCATTCCGGCGCGAGCTGTATTTTATCATAATTCAGCGCGCAATGCAACATAAATTGCGCACACAAACACCGCACGGCAGCGCAGCTTATGCGCCGCCGCAACGGCATGAATAATTATTCTTCGTCTATATAGGGCTTAAGGAACGCGGGCGCATCATTTACGCTGCCGGTTATGCTAAGCACCAGCTTGACTTTGCGGCGCTCGGCAAACGCTGCCATCTCCTTGAACAGATCCTCAAGGGTATCCAGCGGATGATGGACTATTTTCATAAAGCCGTCAACAAAAAGGTATTCCAAATCGAAATCCTGCGCCGCAATGCCGGAAACGAAGCCGAAGAACATCTTGGGGCTGTCTATATGATATTCCGAAGCATCCACAAAGCGGATATCATGCTTCAAGCCAAACATATACTGGCTGTCGTTATCGATGAACACTATGCTACCGTTAGCCGTTTTAAGCGTTTCGTTAGCAATGTCAATTATGCGCTTGGTCTTGCCCGCGCCGGTTTCGCCAAAGATTACCTTTATCAAGTTGAGCCTCCCTCTGCGTTCAATAACGCTACTGAAATGGTCATGTATTATTATAACCTTTTTTCATGCGTTTGGGCAATAGCGGTTTATACAAATTCACCTTAAATACATAAATACATTTTATATGTTCTTTTCGGGGCCGAATTATGGTATACTGCAAAAATGAGCGACAAAAAAGGAACTAAGGACATGAAAAGAGTTTTGGGCTGCATCCGCCGCGCGGACGAAAGATACAATATGATACGCGAAGGAGATAAAATATGTGTTGGCGTATCAGGCGGAAAGGACAGCCTTCTGCTGCTGTATGGATTAAAGCTGTATCAGCGGTTTTGTTACAGGCATTTTGACGTATGCGGTGTGATGCTCGATCTTGGGCTGACGAACCAGGATCTTGCCCCGGTAGAGGAATTTGCGCGCAGCATAGACGTGCCGTTTGACATTATAAAAACCGACATAGGCGATGTTGTGTTCAACATCCGCAAGGAAAGCCACCCCTGCGCCCTTTGCGCCAAGCTAAGGCGCGGTGCGCTGAACGACGCCGCCAAGGAACGCGGCTGCAATCTTGTTGCCCTTGGCCACAACCGAGACGATGTTATAGAAACCTTTTTCATGAGCCTTCTTTACGAAAGCAGGCTGAATACTTTCGGCCCGGTAACATACCTTGGCCGCAAGGACGTTACCGTTATCCGCCCGATGGTATTCCTGCCGGAAAAGCAGGCTCTCAGCATCGCCACGCGGCTGGAGCTGCCAATACGCAAGCCAAACTGCCCCGCCGCAGGCCATACCAAGCGAGAGGAAATGAAGCAGGTGATGCGCTTCTTTACCGGCCTTATACCGGACGCAGAGGAGCGCATAATGAACGCAATTGCAGACACGGAAAAATACGGCATGTGGGACAATCTCCGCCTGCCGCCGCGCGACGTGCTTGATATTGTTTCCTCCCCGAAGGCGCCGCGCTTTTGCCGCGAGTGTCCAAACAACGCAAATAAATCAGACGATAACGGCGAGGATGAATAATATGGACGAAAAAACTCTGTTCATAATCATCATCACATATCTTGGCATAATGAGCCTTATACTGTTCCTTATGATGGGCATAGATAAAGCAAAGGCCAAGCAGGGTGCGCGCCGCCTAAGCGAAAAGTCGCTTTTCACAGTGGCTGCACTTGGCGGCGGAATAGGCGGAGTGCTTGGCATGAAGGTATTCCATCATAAAACGCTGCATACCTCATTCAAGCTTGGTATGCCAGCGCTTACTGTGCTCAATTTCGGCATAGCCTTCCTTATAATGTGGCTTAATCAAAGATAAAAAGACCGGAGCGGTTATTCAATAGGCTGCTCCGGTTCAACGTATTCTATTGCGCACCAAATCGTGCTAAGCAGGCCGTCGGCATTGTTCAGTTCTATCTGCACCTGTCTGCGGCTTTTGTTTACCTTAAGCACGCGCCCGTTAAGCTCACATAGCGGGCCTTCCACAAAGCGTATCTTTGTCCCTTCCTTTATTACCTTTGTCGGCTCTATCGTGCCATCGTGCCGCCGTATCCACTCAACAAAGTCCAAATCGGCACCACGCAAGCGATATTCGCCGTCGTCATACTGCAGCAGCTTTATGGCGTTTTGCAGTGTGTTTATCGAGCGTACGTCAAGCTCTTTTTCGTCCGTTTCAAAGAACACATAGCCGGGCAGAAGGCGCAGTTCTTTTTCAACCAGCTTTCCTCCGCTCGGCTTAAACTTTTTTATTTTCGGAACCAGCGTAACGTAACCGCGCCGCTTAAGGCGGGACTCTATGCCCGCTTCAAAACCGGTTCTGCAAAAAACACAATATACTCCCGTCAAGATCCCCCACTCCGTCGGTAGTTTTATTTTACTATTCGATTATACCTAATTCTTTCAGTTTTTGCAAAAAAACTTTTGTATCGGCCTCAGCCGTTGCTGTATCAACATCATATTCCGCGGCAAGCATGGCCGCAAGCGCGCTTTCGTTTTCCGCCTTTTCAAGCGCGTCCCACAGGAACTCTCCCGTTTCGTTCAGCGTTATAAGCCCCTTTATTTCAAGCGATGCATCCCCTACGGGTACCAGTATGATATCGCCCGCAATGTTTCGCTTAATAAGCCGTTTCAGTATTTTCATTTGCTTTCCTCCTCCAATGTAAGCCGAACCGTTTCGTGCGTCATGCGGCACACATATTCCGGCTTAACGTTAAAATGCCCCGTTTCCGTTACGCACATGGCGGCGCAGGCATGGCACGCATGCTTATATCCGCATACGGCGCACTCCGCCGACAGGCGTATTTGTGCCGTTGCCGCCTTTGTAGCTTCCCAGGCCTTTATGAACCCAAGCTCCTTCACGTTTGCCACGGGTTCGGTCATCATGCCGCATGGGGTCATTACGCCCTGCCAGTTTATCCAGAATGCGCTCCTGCCCGCGCGGCACATTATGCCCTCTCCGGGCGTGCCTTCGCAGTCCGTATTCTCGCTTACGCTTATGCCGCGGCGCATGGCCTCCGCCCGCGCACGGAACTGTTCTTCGCTAAAGCGCATCCTGTCCCACATAACGCTGTACTTTGCCGCCTCCTCCGCGCTGAAGCGGTCGTTCTCGCCAACCATGGCTGTGTCGCGCCGTATGGGCGGGAACATATATGTTGCAAGCTGCATGGGCGTGCCGAGCGATTCGGCAATTTCATAAATGCGCTGCATGTCCGCCGCGTTATACTGCGTAAGCGACACGTTCAGCTTCACGCCGATGCCTATATCCTTCAGCGCCTGTATGTTATCAACCACCCTATCGAACGCATTGTTGCCGCAAAGCCGTTCGTACGCTGCCCCGCTTGCGCCGTAAAGGGTTATATTGAACCTGAACGGCGGCTCATGGCGGAAAAAGTCCAGCATGTCCTTATCTATAAGCGAAGCGTTGCTGTTTATGCTCACCATCAGGCCCATCTTTTTCAGCTCGCTCAGAATATATCTAAAATCCGGCCTTATCAGCGGCTCCCCGCCCGTGAGCAGCAGAAAAAGCATACCCTCGCTGCGCGCCGTTTCCGCAATGCTCAGCCATTCGTCCGCGCTCAGCTCCGCGCCGCGCCGCTTCTGCTCCGCCTCGCTCAGGTGAACATAGCACATTTTGCAGTTGAAATTACACCGCGGCGTAAGCTCAAAATTGCCCGCAAGCGGCGTTCCCGCCCGGCAGGCCTTTGCATGAAGATATGATGATAGGCGCGGTTCTGCGCTGTTATTTTCCATTTTGCCCCCCAAATAATTCGTTTTGCAGCAGCCGCACCGCCCCTTCGTCCGCGCGGCAGCTAAGCCGATACACGTCCGCACGCTGCACCAGCCCAGCTACCAAATCCGTCATATTTATTGCCGACTCCGCATCCCATTGATAATATGAGCATTGGCTCAGCACAGCGGCAAAGGCCTCCTTTGCCCCGGCGCGGCGCAGCGTATTTTCGCCCGATTGTTCAAGCAGCACTATAGCCCTGAGCGGCGCGGTGACGTTTTTGCATATGCCGGACGTGCCGGAATAGAACACGCCGTGCGCGGTAATATCGCCCGTGCGGATGAGCGTCCTGTCCCCGTTTATAACATCCGCGCCGGCATACTGCTGCCACAGCGCGGCTTGCGTGCTTTTGCCTATGCCGCTGGGGCCGCTGAAAAGCACGGCTTTACCGTTTGGCGGCAGCACATAGGACGAATGCAGCACAAGCTGGCCATAGCCCGCCAGAATATCGAACATATCGGCGGATTCAAGTATTGCCTGTGAATACATTGTGCTGCGGTAGCCTTCGCCGAACACAAGGCGCGTTTGCCCCTGCGTGCGCACGGCATACGAAAACTGCGCCGCACCGTATACCCTGAGTGTATGCAGCGCATCCCCTTCGCGCCAGCGGCTCACCGGGCCGTTTTTCACGGCATGGTCGGGCACGGGCGGCGGGGTTGGGCTGTATTCCACGGATATGACATGGTTCGTTTCCGCGCCGTCCTCCGCATGGAAGCGGGCGCTGGCCTTGGATACCGTCCATGCGTCCTGCCCGCGCACTTCAAGCGTTACCCCGCCGAAGGTGAAGCGTTCAGTGTTCATACGTGGCGAACATCAGCTTGCTGTATTCGGTTGAATAGTGTCCGGCGTAGCAGGTTGTGCTTTGCCCTGCGGCAAGGCCGTTCACGCCCACACGGTAAGTTATGCCGCCAAGGTACAGCTCGCCATACGCCACCTTATAGTATACATAAACCTGCCCCATGTCCTTACCGGAAATGTTCTTTACGGTGATTGCCGTATCCTGCGTGGTTATCTCCAGCGCGTCAGCATTCATGCCCGGCTCGGCATCGAACGCGGCATACATAGTTACCAAGGCCGTGTATCCATCCGTGCTTTCGGGCATGGGCTGGCGGCTGAGCTCAAGGAGCTGAACCTCCGCATCGGGCGGCAGGGTGGTTACGTCAAACTCATATGCCGTTTCGCCTATGGTAACGGTCAAATGCGCATACTGCACCGTTTTTTCCGCATTGTTGCGCACCGTTACGGCGCATACGTCGGACACGGTTTCGTCCGTTCCGTCCTCAACAAACAGCCCCGCGTATTTGCTTATGCCCTTTATTTCCAGCCCGTATTCGGCGGTATTGCCGCTGCTGCCGCCGTTTTGCTCAGCGTTATCGTTTTGCATATCGCCGCCGCTGCTTGCTGCGGGCGTGGTTTCGGGCGGTATCTCCACCGCGTCGCTCAGGTCGTCCCCGCCGCCCGTGCAGCCCGCAAGCATAAGCGCCGCCAGCGCAAGCGCAAGCAGTATAATTGCAGTTTTTTTCATGGCATACTCCTTTCCGTCAAAAAGCGCCCCGCCCTATGCGGGCAGGGCACTCGTACTACTTATCGCACTTATTGCTCAAGAACCATCGAATATGTTCTGGTTAGCAGTTGGAATATCATAGCAAATCCCACCTTCATTCGGCTCATATGCACACGGATTCGGCGAAGTTGAGAATATCGTTCCTCCTGTTGTTTCATATGCACATTGATTACCATCCGAAAGAGTTACATCAGTATATGCACATGCCGCTATACTCGTGCTCAGCTCAAAGTTCTCGAAGTACAATTCGGGCTTAACATATTGTTTTTTCATGTTTTTCACCCCTTTCCTTAAAACCAACCCTTGAACCAATCCCACATGTCGCGCATGCTGTTGGGACGGGTTTTAACGGTAAGCCGCGCGGTGATGGCTTCGCTCTCGGTGCCTTCCGCATTGATGGCGGTCACGCTGAAGTCCGCGGATTCCTGAGCCACCATGCTGTAAGTGAACTCCCTGTACGTTATGCGCTTCGCGCGGCGGCCGAAGCCCATGCGCTCGGTACGGGTGCGGTAGCTCCTTATGGTCTGGCCGTCCACGGTAATGGCTTCCACGTCCTCGGAGGTCTTAACGGTAAGCGTAGCCTTCCTGCCCTGCATAACGTTCCTGCTCCAGCTTGCCTCGAACCGCTCCGGCTCAAATGTCTTTTCAGGCTCCGGCTCGGGCTCAGGGGCAAGCAGATTGTTCACCATGCTGACTGCCATAAGCGCATCGTCGTAGCTGATAGCCAGCGCTACTGTGTTGTTTTCGGTATTCGCAGGCTCATCGAAAGTGCACTTGACATTGGTTATGGAGATGATGTTAGTAGAACCTTCCGCGCTGTTATTAGTCAGCACAATCAGGTTAGATACCTTCTTTTTACTCTGCTCACCTGTGCCATCACTCCAAGTCAACCCTGTCAGCGCATAGTACATATCGGTCGCGGTAGTAAGCTCCAAACTGTTAGCTACAACTTTATTATTATACGCCTCAAACTTAATTTCTTCGCCGCCTATTTTCAGCGTTCCGCTCTCTCCGTTCGCAAGCTTCACGCCAAGCTGTACGGTTTTGGGTTGGCTGTCAGCAACTATCTTGAACGCTATCGCCTGACCTTGTGCAAGATAGACCTCGTGATTCGGGCCGTAGTTCTTATATTCATCTATAGTTGCGCCAGACGCCTTGCCGTCAATGAATACCGCGCCTGTTACGTTAGTAGCGTCATTTGAGACAAAGCTTTTCTGACCAATCAGCGCCTTACGAACCTCGGTATACACAGGCTTGGCTTCACTGTCCTTACCATATTCTGTATCAAGCTTATTGCCAGCAGGATTGTATACGCGCACGGCGTCAAGCCAGAATGAGTATTTCTTCCCATCAGCCACATCAAATATTTTGTCATAGCATACTTTTATTACAACAGTATGCTCACCGTATGTAAGCCCACTAACCTTAATTACAGGTACCTGATATATAGCGTTGGAATTATTATCTATTTCCCATCCATTTTCTTTTGAATATGTATAGCCATAATAGTTATTAACAACGTGGCCTTTTTCCTTTTCCCCGCTATTACTATTGCCCTTATACACATCCACAAATATCGCACCCGACGTATTATTCGTCAAGCTGATGATATCAAACCCGGTGCCCTTGAAGGTAAACTGCGCCGTCGGCCAGACTACGCCATCCTTTGCCATGTCGCTGGTCACGGTCACCTTGCGCGCGCTGCCCATGGAGAACATGGTGCTATCCTGATACGCAGGGTCGTAGCCGTAGACATTGTGGTTCGTCTTTTCGCCAAGCGCTTCGAGGGCTTGGTTGGCGGTCTGTTCCTGTCCGGCTATGTACCATACGCCGGGGGTGTCGCCAGTGCCAGTCGCAGTGAATTGCGTCTGCTGTATGCCGTCGCTGCCGTAGAACTTCGCAAAGCTGTCCTCGTAGTAGACGTTCGTGGCGGGGATGATGTTAGCGGTGAACAGCTGCGGTTTGTCATTATCCCCTTTTTGACTAAACTTTACATACAGCGGTATGGTTATGTTCTTGTCAAGCGGCTTATCCAGTGTGTACAGGACGTACTTACCCTCGGTGTCATTCATAATAACCTTGGCCGTGCCATACAGTCCTTTGTTTTCGAGTACTATCTCTTTTTCCCAAAGAGACACTGTATCTATGTCTGCATCATTCGTTACGCCAAAGTCGCTAAACTTAATCTTCAGCGGCAGGCCGAAATCGATAACATACGTGTGCTCGCGTGTGAACGTATAGTATATCCATACATTCTTATCATCTTTTCTAAAGTCAACAATTTTGTACTTGGAATAGCGATACTGCGGTTCAAGACCCTGCAGCGTGGCAAGTTTCGAGGATACGGTTATCGTTTCGTTATTGCTGTTTATCACCTCTCCGTTAAGCAGCGGCCCGCCAACAGTATCATCATCTTGGGGATTAAGAGCTATACCGGAATTAAAGGTTGTGTCTTGGTTAACGGCTATGTTGTATTCATAGAACGCCGTTTCGCTGCCTTGTATTGCGTAATGCACCGTCAAGCTATCAGGGGTTTGCTTGGCGCGCAGATAATACGTCACCAACAGACCTTGATACTGATATATCTTAACGGATTCGAGGAACGGCTCGCCACCGTATTTCACATTGGGCATTTTGTTAAGCTCGGTGCTGTTGGCATCGGCCTCAGTCTTGGCCCACGCTATTTTTTCAGTACCACCATAAGGATAGCCATTCGATTCAGTTGGCTTAGTACCCTTGGTAATATAGTCAGTATGTGTATCGCTTGTCGGCGTAACCGTTATCATGTAAACCTCATATTCCGCGGTTTCTACACCGGCAATACCATAAACAGTACGATAATAAGTACCATCGGTATCCTGCACAACATAACCATTGCCGAGCGGTACAGTTTGATCAGTCGGGCAATCGAACCCAATGGTCTTACCCGTTACTGGGAAACTATTCGGTATTCTATCTGAAGTACCGTCGTATTTTACCGCGAAATCAAGCAGACATTGATTCGCACTATATTGTATCGGGCCCCAGTCAACTATTTCTGTAGTAACCTCGCTTGTAACCGTGGTCACCTGACGATACCATATACATACTTGATTCTTATCTGTGTCGGTTGCTCCTGCGCCGACATTTTCAATATTTACCCATGTAATGCCATCTACGGAATAAGCCCAACTGCCCTCATAGAACCTGATATATTCAAATTTGGTTCCTTTGTGGGAATAATTCGTCCAGCCATCGGTAGACTGCCTGTTTTCTGCCGTATGGTATGCGCTTTTCCAGTAAGTTACATTGTATGTATTGTTGTCCCAGCTTTTTGCTGTACCGGTTACTTGAGGTAATATGCTGCTCAAGCTTATTCCGTTAGGGCTGTTCACCGTGGAGTGCGATGCTTTAAGAGTATATATACTGCGCCTGTTGCCGCCATCATCGCTATACGTAAACTCCGCAGGGGTACCATTGCTCCAATTGGTCGGCACAACGCCCGTGTTGGTTATCCACAGGTTGATGGGCAGCACCACATTCTCAAGCTCAGCGGCCTTAACCTCTATGTTATACTCCACTCCGGCAATTGTCACCGTAGTTGTACCAGACTTAATGCCCTTAAAGGTTATTTTTGTAATATCAACAAGGTTTGGGCTATCTGCGCGCTTATACAAATAGCCGCTTGTGCCGTTCCCAGTACTTGCAGTCCAGCCATTATTAAACTTCAAGTAGTAATAGTTGTTCCAGCTTTTTTGCTGGTAAAAACCATATCCATCATAATAGTCCCACGACGAAGATGAATTCTGTATTGCCAGCTTATTATTGTTATTTATTGTCAAATACTGGCTTTTGTCTTTGACCTGAATAGTATAAGTAGTAGTCCAATACCCTGATGAAGATGTAACAGTAAACACCGTAGCATTGGCTATTTCTGTCGTATTACTAATCGAACCTGTGTCCGACACAACCAAGTAGTTGCCATTGCCATCGGATATAACACCTTCGCCGGTTGTTATCTTGTTGCCAAGTGTAAACTGGGTTCCTTCACCGGGCTTAGTGTCGTACTTTACACTTGTTTTAGTTGCAACAGCCGTATCCGCAGGATCGCCAATTTCGTTTTCGGCCAATTTACCATCAACGGTCAGGACTTCCTCTTTCCCTTCTACAATCGTTATCGTTCCGCCAACCCCTGTCGTTGCGGCCTTCTCATATATGCCCATTACGGAGAAGTGCGGCGCGGTAAACACATACCAGCCATCCTCGGTCGCCGTGCCGTCGATATCCTTAGCAGTACCATCCTCAACGATGAACGCGATAACCTTGCTGCTATCCCATTCTGCGGGTATCTTTATGCGAACCTCGGCCTTTTCGGTATAATTAGAATCCGCGGTCGAAGGGGTCACATTATAGGCCGCTATCTTCCCCTCAGCAGCACCCTGTATCGTAACCGTTGCAGTCTCACACTTCAGCGCCGCAAGGTTGGGGCCGGTTACGCGAACGGTGTCGTTATCGGCGGTAGTAGCATTGCCTACGGTGGTGGTGGGAACATTTATTGTTCCATCAGCCTTAAACCCGCCCTCAACATGCACATCAGAAGCGGAATAGTCGTTTTTATTCTGCATGCGCGCGCCAATAACGCGCAGTATCATGCGAATTTGCTGCGCAACTTCGGTTTCAGTTCCCTGCCCAGGCTCATCACACCAAATACAGAACATAGAACCCGCAGGTGTAGCTGTATAATTACCATTGCCTACTGCGGTATTCCAATTATTATATGTGGTATTGCTAAATCCTCCAGCGTAGTTTTCCCAGGAGTTATTTCCGTTATTATAGTTTCCGGAAGAGAGTTTATACTCGCTACTCTTGCTGGAATCCAACACATAGTAATAATCTTTATTAGTGTTAATTAGATTGTAGCCGCTATCTGCTATGGTCTTTGCGCCGGAATACAGGTTTCCACTGTACCCAGTATACTAGTAACAAACATCTTTCAGATATTCGTTAGATATATAAGTGTTACTATTATATCTAAAACTATCGTTAAATGCCCGTGCAGTCATACCAGCTTCGGAAATCATCTTTGCAACATCGTTGGCATAGCTGTAGAAAGTATTATTCCATCCGCCGACATATTCATCTGCGCCGAAGTTGAAGTATTTGCAGCCATTACCTTGGAAATAGGTAATATACTTCTGCATAAGCGCCTTTACGAATGCAGTAGCATAATCGTTGCTAAGGTTCAGGCAAGCTTTATTGTTGCCATAATATGCATCTTGAATATTAAGCTGTCCCATTGCCGTAATAACGGCTTCCATATGGAAAGGCGTATTGAAAAGAGGAACGATTTCAATGCCGATTTTTTTTGCGACCGCTAAAATCTCATTCATTTCGGCTTCAGTTAGCTCATTCTTTTCGCCTGCATTGTAATATGCCTTGTTGCCTTCCTTAATTGCATCTGTAACTGCCTGTTTTTCATAAGTATTCACAGACATATCATCAAGCAGGAAGCGCAGACCTTTATTTCCGAACGCAAGCTGAACCTGATTATATCCGGCCGCCTTCGCTTCATACATCAGTGCAATAATCCAGTCTTTGCTGAAATACTTGCGACCGCAGTCCAGATGTACTATACGATATTGAAGTTCCACATTCGCCTGCACGGGCATCACGTTCGCCGGCATAATCCCCTCATCCGTGGGCTCGGCAGTGGGCTCGCCCTGCGTGGGCTCTACCGTGGCCGCGGGGTTCTCGGGCGTAGGCTCGGGAACTTCAGTGACTTCGGGAGTCTCCGTCTCGGTCGGCGCGGTGGGTTCAGCCGATTCCGTCGGTTGCACTGCTTCCGTAGGCGCGGGCGTAGAATCCGCATTGCCTTCCCCCTCCGCCAGCACTGACGCGGGCAGCAGACCTGCCACCATTATCAGCGCAAGCAGCACGGAAAACAGCTTCTTGAACACTTGATTTCTCATATGTTTCCTTCCTCCTAAAAAATGTCGGTCCATACCGCATAATTTTAGTATTACACGGAATATATTGTATTCCTTAACGAAAGAAAAAGCAAGAGCGGAAACGAAAAACGGTGAATTTTTTGTTAAAAAAGAGCCGCCCGCGCACGGGAGACTCTTTGCATATAAAAAACAGCTTTACGCGGGCAGCGAAACGGTTACCGTCGTGCCCACGTTCGGGACGGATTCAAGCCTTATGCTGCCGTGGTGATACATTACCGCGTGCTTGACTATGGATAGGCCAAGCCCCGTGCCGCCGCTCTCCTTGGAGTGGGACTTATCCGCGCGGTAAAACCGTTCAAACACGCGGGCCTGATGCTCCTCGGGTATGCCTATGCCGGTATCCGCAACGGTAACGGTTGCAAGGCCGTCCTTTTCGCCCACGGTTATGCTTACGCTGCCGCCGTCGCGGTTGTACTTAACGGCATTGTCGCACAGGTTGTAAATAATTTCATACAGCAGCCGCCTTACGCCGGTAATATATACGTCGTCGCCCTGCACGCTCACGGAAACCCGCTTTTCCTCCGCCTCCGTGCGCAGGTCGTTTGCAGCCTCCGCCGCAACCGCCTTCAGGTCAACGCGCTCCGTAGGCATGTCGCAGCCTTCGTCCAGCTGGCTCAGCCTTATTATGTCGCCTATCAGCGTAACCAGCCGCTGCGCCTCCTGCCGAATGTGGCCCACAAAGCGGGGCATATCCTTCGCCTTCACCATGCCGTTTTCTATCAGCTCCGCGCTGCCTATAATGCCCTGCAGCGGGGTTTTCAGCTCGTGCGAAACGTTTGCCGTGAACTCGCGGCGCATGGCGTCCGCATTCTGCTTTTCGGTTATGTCAAAGCTGAGTATCACCGCGCCTATGGTCTTTCCTTCGGATTCTATGCGGCTCACGTCAAGCTGATATACCTTGCCGCCGCGGTCGATGGTCGTCTCGCCGTGGCCGCCGTCGTATGCGGCGTGTATGGCCTCGCTCAGCTTGGGGTTCCTGTCCACCGTAATAAAATCGTGGCCCGCGCAGTTTTCTTCCGCGTTGAATAGCTGCCTTGCCGCGGGGTTCATGCTTATTATGCTCCCCTTTTCATCCAGCAGCACAAGCCCTTCGTTCATGCTGCGGGTTATGGCGCTGAACTCATCCTTTTTCTTGTCCAGCGCGCGCATCTGCGCATTTATCTGCATATGCTGGCGGTTTATGCGGCTCAGCAGCGGGGCTATCTCCTCGTATGCATCGTTGTCCAGCGGATGGTCAAGGTCCAGCGCGTTCAGCGGCGCAACTATCTTCTGCGCCAGCCTGTTCGCCATGATCGTCGCCAGCACAAGCGCCGCCAGCACTATTATTACCACCGGCCTCAGCATGCCCAGTGCCAGCGTTGCAATGGTAGCCCTGCTTACGGATATTCTTATTACGCTGCCGTCGTCAAGCCGCTTTGCGTAGTACATCGTCTTTTGCATAAGCGTTGCCGAATAGCGCGTGCTTTGCCCTTCTCCGGCTTCAAGCGCCTGCCGCACCTCCTCGCGCGCGGCGTGGTTGTCCAGCGTGCTTTTGTCGCTTCCGCTGTCGTATTTCACCGTGCCGTCGGGCGCTATCCATGTCAGCCTGTATCTTTCGCTGTTCACGCGGGCAAGGTATTCCTCCCCGCCCTGCTCAACGCCCGCCGCCGCAAGGCTCAGCTGATCCTTCAGCTCGTTTTCCTGCAGGCTTGCAAAGTATTCGTATAAGCAGTCCATTATTATCAGCAGGCTTGAGAGCAGTATTATGCCCGCAACCAGCATTATCGCCCTGAATATTCTTTTCGTCATTGCCCTTCCTCCATCCGGTAGCCAACGTTTCTTACGGTTTTAATGCTTTCGCCGCATTTGCCAAGCTTTTGGCGCAGCGTGCGTATATGCATATCTATGGTGCGCGTTTCGCCCATGTAGTCCGTTCCCCAAACCTGTTCCATAAGCTGCTCCCTTGTGAACGCCGTGCCCATATGGGAAAGGAACAGCTTCAGCAGCTCATATTCCTTGTATGTCAGCGTTATTCGCTCCCCGTCTGCGCTCACGGTATGCTCAAGTGTGTTCATGCTTATGCCGCAGGCGTTGAGCGTGCTTTTTTCATCCTCCGCGCCGCATCGCCTGAGCACGGCCTTAACGCAGGATATAAGCTCCATCACGCCGAAGGGCTTGGTCAGATAATAATCCGCGCCAAGGTCAAGCCCTTGTATCCTGTCGTATTCGCTGCCCTTGGCCGTGGCCATGACTATGGGTATCTGCTTCAGTGCGGCGTTCGCGCGGATGCGCCTTAGCAGCTCTATCCCGTCAATGCCCGGCAGCATAACGTCCAGCACAATAAGCTGCGGCTTTTCCTTTTCGCCCGTTATGGCGGCATAGAAGCTGCTGCCGTCCTCAAAGCCCCTTGCCTCAAAGCCGGCTGAGTTCAGCGCGTATACCTCTATGTCCCGAATGCTTGCGTCATCCTCCACGCACCATATCATGCACTTTAGTCCTCCTTATGCACTCCCGTTACGGAGAATATGACCCATTCGGCAATGTTCACCGCGTGGTCGGCAATGCGCTCAAAATACTTGGCTATCATCAATAGGTCCAGCGCATATTCGCCGTCCGTCGGGTCGGCCGCTATTCTTTCGATAAGCTGATGCTTCACCCTGTCGAAATATGCGTCAACAACATCGTCCGCGGCAATGACCTTCTCCGCCATTATTGTATCATGTTTTACATATGCGTCCACACTATCCGTAACCATTTTTATTGCCGCGTTCGCCATTTCGCGCATAAGCTGCTCATTGGCGGCGCTCCTGTCGCTGAGATAGGTTATTATCTCCGCGATATCCTCAGCCTGGTCGCCTATGCGCTCCATGTCGGTTATCATCTTAAGCGCGGCGGATATCTGCCTTAAATCGCGCGCAACGGGCTGCTGCTGAAGCAAAAGCTTCAGACACATGGATTCTATGCTGCGCTCCTTCTGGTCTATCGCCACGTCAAGCCCGGCAACCTTTTTCGCAAGCGCCTTGTCGCCATCCATAAGCGCCTTCAGCGCCATGCTTATGGATTCCTCGCACATTGCGCCCATCTCAATAAGCTCCCTGTTCAGCTCCGCAAGCTGATTGTCAAACCGGCTTCTCATTATCCGAACCTCCCTGTAATGTAATCCTCTGTGCGCTTATCCGTGGGCTGTGAGAACATCTCCTCCGTCTTGCCGTATTCAACAAGCTCGCCCAGCAGGAAAAACGCCGTGTTGTCCGATATTCTTACGGCCTGCTGCATGTTGTGTGTAACAATGACTATTGTGTATTGCTCCTTAAGCTGCATGGCCAGTTCTTCTATTTTTGATGTTGATATGGGGTCCAGCGCGCTCGTGGGCTCGTCCATCAGCAGCACGTCCGGCTCCACCGCCAGCGCACGCGCTATGCAAAGGCGCTGCTGCTGCCCGCCGGAAAGGCCAAGCGCATTCTTCCTCAGCCTGTCCTTTACCTCGTCCCATATTGCCGCGCCGCGCAGGGACTTTTCAACAATGTCGTCCAGCTTGGCCCTGTTCCTTATGCCGTGGGTGCGCGGGCCGTAGGCAATGTTGTCATATATGCTCATGGGGAACGGATTAGGCTTTTGGAACACCATGCCTATCTGCCGTCTCAGCTCACTCACGTCCACGCCCGGCGCGAATATATCCTCCCCTTTGTATTCAACGCTTCCCGTTATCTTAACGTCCGGTATCAGATCGTTCATGCGATCAAGCGTTTTAAGGAACGTAGACTTGCCGCAGCCGGACGGGCCTATCAGCGCCGTTATGCTGTTTTTAGGTATATCTATGTTTATATTTTTCAGCGCCTGATGGTTGCCATACCACAGGCAAAGCTCTTTCACGCTCAAAATGCTCTTTTCATTGGCTTCCATATTCTCTCTCCCTTCCATGCGCTTAGTATCTATATCCGCCTTTTGTTCTTAAAGCTTCTTGCAACCGCTTCCGCGCTCAGATTTATTATAAGCGTCAGCAGCATAAGTATTGCCGCTATCGCAAACGCAACGCCGAATTCGCCGCGTTCCTTTGCGTATATATACAGCGCAACGGTAAGCGTCGCGCCGGAGCTTTTAAGCCCCATGAAGAAGCCGTTCACAACGTGCGCTATGCCGGCCGTGAAAAGCAGCGCCGCCGATTCGCCGAGTATTCGGCCGACAGACAGTATGCAGCCGGTTATAACGCCGTCCACGCAGCCCGGCAGCACCACCGTGCGTATAACCCTCCATTTGCCCGCGCCAAGGCCGAACGCGCCTTCACGGTAGCTCTGCGGCACGGTTTTAAGGCTTTCCTGCGTTGTGCGCATTACCGTAGGCAGGTTCATTATAACAAGCGTGAGCGCGCCCGCCATAAGCGAGGTTTGCATCTTCAAAAATTCGCAGAAGAACAGCATGCCCACAAGACCGTATATAATGCTCGGTATGCCGGAAAGCGTTTCCGCAGCGTATTCTATAACGCGTACAAGCCTTTTGTTCGATGCATATTCGCTAAGATATATTGCCGCGCATACGCCAAGCGGAAGCACAATTATTATGGTTGCTATCACAACATAAATGCTGTTCAGTATATCAGGCCAAATGCCTATCGTGTCGTTCAGTATGCTTGGCGCCGTGGTCAAAAACTTCCATGTTATGTTCGGTATGCCCCGGTAAAGCACATACCCTATCAAAAACAGTACCAGCGCGCCTATGGCGGCTGTTGACGCGTACATCAGCGCCTTCATGCCAGCCGTATATGCCCTGCGGCCGGGCGAAAGCTTTTTGTTCATATATTTACGCCTCCTTGTCCCGTTTCAGGAAGAAATTGAGCGCCGCGTTTATAAGCATTATGAACACGAACAGCACCAACGCTATGGAGAACAGCGCCTGCCGCTGAAGTCCGCCGGAATAGGACATTTCGCTTGCAACGGCCGTGGTAAGGAACCTTACGCTTTCAAAAAGCACGGGCATGTTCGCCGCGTTGCCCGAAACCATCATAACCGCCATCTTCGACGACCGCTACAGCGACATCGTCGACATCTACGAGGGCGGCTATATG
>ENA-ORTY01002520-ORTY01002520.1-human-gut-metagenome-genome-assembly--contig:-NODE-2520-length-17372-cov-8.438702_pt1 | contig 17372 bp, 19 predicted proteins | sample MGYA00241917_ERZ509198 | MGnify/ENA primary metagenome ERZ509198 (study PRJEB26280, sample SAMEA2338857) | human gut metagenome | biome: human gut; feature: human-associated habitat; material: faeces...
CCCTTTGGTGGGGCGATGGGGCAAAGCCCCATATTCTGAAAATGCTTAGTTTTTTTGATTCTTGAAATATCTGGATTAAGGTTGACAGCTTCATTTTTGCATGCATAACAAAACCCCGACACCGCGCGCGGTATCGGGGTTTTCCTAACGGATAAAGAATGAAATTAGAGCTTGGCCATCGCGTCGTCAAGGCGCTTCATCGTTTCGTCCTTGCCGAGCAGATACGCCATTTCAAACGCACCGCCGGGGGTAGCGGCGCGGCCGGTGATGGCGATGCGCAGCGGCCAGAGCACGGTGGCGTTCTTCATGCCGGATTCGGGAATGGCGGCCATCACGGTATCGTGGAGGTTGGCCTCCGTCCAATCGGCCATGCCGGAGAGAATCGGGCGGATAAATTCGAGCGCCGCCTTGCTGGTTTCCGGCGTGGATTTGCTCTTTTTGTTGGTGAACAGCGCCATATCCAGCGCCGGCATCTCGGCGAGGAAATCCACCATGCCCGGAAGCTGGCTGAAAATCTCGGTGCGCGCCTGCAAAAGCTGGCAGAGGCGGTCGAGGTCGAACTTCTGCGGGTCGAGCACCTGAGAGAGCCACGGCTTGGCCATTTCGGCGTAGGCCTCCGGGGTCAGGCGGCGGATATACTCGGCGTTGAACCACGTCAGCTTGTTGGTGTCGAAGATCGACGGGCTCTTGTTGATGCCGTTTTCATCGAAGATGCGGATGAGGTCATCCATCGAGAAGAATTCCTCATTGGTGTCCTTCGGCGCCCAGCCCAGCAGCGCGATGTAGTTGATGATCGCTTCCTTGAGGTAGCCCTTTTGCAGCAAATCTTCGAAGGAGGGATCGCCCCAGCGCTTGGAGAGCTTGCGGACGATCGGCTGCTCGTTTCCGTTTTCATCCAGAATCGGCTGCTTGGTTTCCTTATCCTTGAGCACGGATTCGATCATAACGGGCGGCAGATGCAGATAGATCGGCGGCTTCCAGCCGAAGGCCTCGTAGAGCAGGTTGTATTTCGGCGCGGAGGAGAGGTATTCCGTGCCGCGCATGACGTGGCTGATGGCCATCAGGTGATCATCCACGACGTTGGCGAAGTTGTAGGTCGGCAGACCGTCGGCCTTGATGAGCACGTTGTCATCCAGCGTGTCGCAATCCACCTCGACGTGGCCGTAGAGCATGTCGTCGAAGGACGCTTTGCCCGTGGTCGGCACGTTCTGGCGGATGACGTAAGGCTCGCCCGCCGCGATGCGGCGCTTGGCCTCCTCAAGGCTGACGTTGTGCAGGCACTTTTTGTTGTATTTGTAGGTTTCGCCCTTGGCCTCGGCGGCCTTGCGGTCGGCCTCGATCTCTTCCTTGGTGCAGAAGCAGCAGTAAGCGCCGCCCTTTTCGACCAGCTCCCAAGCGAACTTGGGGTAGAGGTCGCGGCGCTGGGTCTGGATATACGGGCCGTATTCGCCGCCCACATCCGGGCCCTCGTCGTAGGCCAGACCGGCTTGACGCATGGATTTATAGATCAGATCGACCGCGCCGGGCACCTCGCGCTCCTGATCGGTATCCTCGATGCGCAGAATGAACTTGCCGCCGTGCTTCTTGGCGAACAGATAGGTATACAGCGCGGTGCGCAGGCCGCCCAGATGCAGGTAGCCCGTCGGGCTGGGCGCAAATCGCGTGCGAACTTCATCAGACATGATTTCTTTCTCCTTCTTATGGGGAACGCCGGGGCAAAGCCCCAAACGCAGCCCCGCAACTTATTCCGGCTTATAGCTGTCCTTCAGCGGAACGACGCGGTTGAAGACGGCCATATCCGCCGTGGAATCCTTATCCTTGCAGAAATAGCCCATGCGCAGGAACTGGAAGTCGTCGCCGACCTTCGCCTCGGCGAGCCAAGGCTCGGCAAAGCCGCGAATGGTCTTGAGGGAATCCGGATTCAGGCGGGCGGTGAAATCCTTCGCCGGGGCGGCGGATTCCTCGTCGGTCTCCTCCTCGGGCGCGATTTCGGCCGGCTCGTCGTCGTCGCGCATCAGCACGTCGTACAGACGACCCTCGAACGGAATGTTCCGCTCGGCGCTGACCCAGTGAATCGTGCCCTTGACCTTGCGATCCGCGCCCTCGGAGCCGGATTTGCTGGTGAAATCCACCGAGCAGTAGATGCAGGTCACGTTGCCGGCCTCGTCCACGTCGTAACGCTCGCACTTGATGATGTAAGCGCCCTTGAGGCGAACCTCGCCGTCCGGCTTGAGGCGGAAGAACTTCTTCGGCGCATCGACCATGAAATCCTCGCGCTCGATGTAGATTTCGCGGGTGAGCGGCACGGTGTGCGTGCCCATTTCCGGCTTCTTCGGGTGATTCTCGATCACGCAATCCTCGACCTTACCCGCTTCGTAGTTGGTCAGCACGACCTTCACCGGATCGAGCACGGCCATCGCGCGCGGCGCGGTTTCGTTCAGGTCGTTGCGGACGCAGTATTCCAGCAGGCGCACGTCCACGACGGAATCCGCCTTGGATACGCCCACGCGGTCGATGAAATCGCGCACGGCGGCGGAGGTGTAGCCGCGACGGCGCATGCCCGCCAGCGTCGGCATACGCGGGTCGTCCCAGCCGGAGACATAGCCCTCCTCGACCAGACGGCGCAGGAAGCGCTTGCTCATCACGGTGTTGGTCAGGTTCAGGCGCGCGAACTCGATCTGGCGCGGCTTCTCCTTGAAGTTGCAGACGTTGACCACCCAGTCATACAGCGGGCGGTGGATTTCATATTCCAGCGAGCAGAGGGAATGGGTCACGCCCTCGAGCGCGTCGCCGATCGGGTGCGCGAAATCATACATCGGGTAGATGCACCACTTGTCGCCCGTGCGATGGTGCGTGCAATACTTGATGCGGTAGATGGTGGGGTCGCGCATGTTGATATTCGGGGAGGCCATGTCGATCTTCGCGCGCAGCACGCGGGAACCCTCCGGGAACTCACCGTTCTTCATGCGCAGGAAGAGATCCATGTTCTCCTCGGGCGTGCGGTCGCGATAGGGGGAATTTTTGCCCGGCTGGGTCAGCGTGCCGCGGTATTCGCGGATTTCCTCCTTGGAGAGGTCGTCCACATACGCCAGCCCGCGGCGGATGAGGTCGAGCGCAAATTCATAAATCTGGTCGTACTGCTCGGAGGCATAGTAGACGTTGGCATAATTGAAGCCGAGCCAGTGGATATCGTCCTTGATGGCCTCGACAAATTCTTCTTTTTCCTTGGTCGGGTTGGTATCGTCAAAGCGCAGGTTGCACACGCCGCCGAAGCGCTCCGCCGTCAGAAAATCGACGGAAAGCGCCTTGACATGGCCGATGTGCAGATAGCCGTTCGGCTCGGGCGGGAAGCGCGTCTGAACGCGGCCGCCGTTCTTGCCCTCGGCGATATCGGCCTTGATGGCCTCCCAAATAAAGTTGGTCTTTTCCCGGGTCTCTTCTGCCATGGGAATCCCTCCTTAAAACTGCTTCATCTGATGAGTATTCATAATAGAACAGTATACTATACCCGCCGCCGCAAAACAAGACCCACGCTGAAATATTGGTCGTTCCGACAAAAAAAGACGCGCTTCCCTGATGATTTAAGAAAAAGGGGGGGAACTCCTTCCGTCAGCTTCGCTGACACCTCCCTCAAAGAGGGAGGCCTGTTTTGCTAGAAAACAAACGCATACAGAATAATCGTTCCGATGTTGAACCAAGCGGCGGCATAGCGAACCTATACCTCCCTCCTTGAGGGAGGTGGCACGGCGAAGCCGTGACGGAAGGAGTTATGCCGGAAGGAGCCGTTTTTTGACTCCCTGTGAAAAAATCCGCGAAAAGTGTTCCTTTTTGCATGGGGGATGTGCTATAATGAATCGGTGGCTTTTATAAGCTCTATCAACCAACTTTCCAAGAATAAGGGGGAACCCAAAATGCAGTATTCCAAAGAAGTGGAAGAAATGATCTGCGTCGCCAAGGGCCCTAATCACGGCCCCGCGCCCATCCCGGAAGAGGGCAAGTGGATCCAGGCGAAGAGAATCGAAGACATCTCCGGCTACACCCACGGTGTGGGCTGGTGCGCGCCGCAGCAGGGCGCGTGCAAGCTGAGCCTGAACGTGAAAAACGGCGTCATCGAGGAAGCGCTGGTGGAGACCATCGGCTGCTCCGGCATGACCCATTCCGCCGCGATGGCTTCCGAGATCCTGCCGGGCAAGACCATCCTTGAGGCGCTGAACACCGACCTGGTTTGCGACGCCATCAACACCGCCATGCGCGAGCTGTTCCTTCAGATCGTCTATGGCCGCACCCAGTCCGCGTTCTCCGACGACGGCCTGCGCGTCGGTGCGGGTCTGGAGGATCTGGGCAAGGGTCTGCGCTCCATGGTCGGCACGATGTACGGCACCAAGGCGAAGGGCACCCGTTACCTCGAAATGACCGAGGGCTACGTGCTCAAGATGGCGCTGGACAAGGACGATCAGGTTTGCGGCTATCAGTTCCTCTCTCTGGGCAAGATGATGGACGCCATCAAGAAGGGCATGTCCCCGAACGAGGCCTACGAGAAGAACATCGGCACCTACGGCCGCTTCAAGGCGGAGGACGGCGCTGTGAAGTGGATTGATCCGCGGACGGACAAATAAGAAGGAGGCGTGCGAAACAATGGCTCTTTTTGAAAACTATGAAGGTCGTATGCCTCAGCTCCAGCCGGTGCTTGACAAGTATGGCTTCAAGAACTTTGACGAAGTGAAGGCCTACACCAACTCCAAGGGCGTGGATGCGTATTCCATCGTGGAGAGCACCCAGCCGATCTGCTTCGAGAACGTGAAGTGGGCTTACGAGCTGGGCGCGGCGATCGCGATGAAGGAAGGCGTCAAGACCGCTGCCGAAGCCGCCAAGCGCATCGGCGAAGGTCTGCAGGCGTTCTGCATCCCCGGCTCTGTTGCCGATCAGCGCAAGGTCGGTCTCGGCCACGGCAACCTCGGCGCGATGCTGCTGGATGAAAACACCGAGTGCTTCGCTTTCCTCGCCGGTCACGAGTCCTTCGCGGCGGCCGAGGGCGCGATCAAGATCGCGCTGAACGCGAACAAGGTGCGCACCAAGCCGCTGCGCGTGATCCTCAACGGTCTGGGCAAGGATGCGGCCATGATCATCAGCCGCATCAACGGCTTCACCTATGTGCAGACCAAGTATGACTACCTCTCCGCCGACGTGAAGGAAGACCATGCGCTGTCCATCGTCAAGGAGACCGCGTATTCTAACGGTGAGCGCGCGAAGGTTCGCTGCTACGGCGCGGACGACGTTCGCGAGGGCGTGGCCATCATGTGGCACGAGAACGCGGATGTTTCCATCACCGGCAACTCCACCAACCCGACCCGCTTCCAGCACCCGGTCGCCGGCACCTATAAGAAGGAGCGCCTCGAGGCCGGCAGGAAGTATTTCTCCGTTGCTTCCGGCGGCGGCACGGGTCGTACCCTGCATCCGGACAACATGGCTGCCGGCCCTGCCTCTTACGGCATGACCGATACCATGGGCCGCATGCATTCCGACGCGCAGTTCGCGGGCAGCTCTTCTGTTCCGGCGCACGTCGAGATGATGGGCTTCCTCGGCGCGGGCAACAACCCGATGGTCGGCATGACCGTCGCGGTGGCCGTCGCTGTCGAAGAAGCGATGAAGAAGTAATTTTTCATACGAACATAGCAGAGAGACCGCTCGAAATGGGCGGTCTCTTTAGATTGTAGACAAAAAGCTATTCTCCCCCCGAAGGGGGGAGAATAGCCATTTCCGCAAATGAAAGAATAACTGAATTTCTTGATTTTGCTATTCAATCCAAGTTTGCTTATGTCAATAAGCCGGAGAGACCGCTTGAAATGGGCGGTCTCTTTTGCGTGGGTTGAACTCCGAAGGGAAATCTGATAAAATAGAGAAAATCTGAATGGATGGGAATGAAAGCATCAGCATGACCTGCATTCTTTTTGTCTGCCACGGCAACATCTGCCGCAGTCCGATGGCGGAATCTGTTTTTGCGGCAAAAGTCAGGGAGCGTCGGCTCGAATGGGTGTACACGGTGGATTCGGCGGCGGTCAGCGCGGAGGAAATCGGCAATCCCGTGCATCCGGGGACGCAGCGGGAGCTTGCGCGCCATGGCCTGCCCAGAAGCGGGCACCGTGCGTGGCAGCTCGGAAAAGCGGATTACGACCGATACGACCTGTTTATCGGCATGGACAGGGAGAATCTGCGCCGCATGGAGCGTATTTTCGGCGGCGACCCGCTGCACAAAATCGCGCTGCTGATGGCGTATACCGGCGAGCCGCGCGAGATCGAGGACCCGTGGTATACCGACCGCTACGACGTGGTGTATGACGAGGTGGACGCGGGCTGCGAGGCGCTGCTGAATGAATTGGAGCAAGAACGCAGGATAAAGGGGAAGCATTATGAATAAACCGAAGGTTGTGGCGGTTGTCGGCACAAACGCATCCGGCAAGAGCGCACTGGGCGTGCGGCTGGCCGGAACGTTTGACGGGGAGATCATCTCGGCGGATTCGCGGCAGGTTTTCCGCGGGTTGGATTTGGGCAGCGGCAAGATTACGCCCGAAGAGATGCAGGGCGTGCCGCATTACATGATTGACGTGCGCGAGCCGGGCGAGTTTTTTTCCATGGCGGATTTTCAGCGGATGAGCTATGAAAAGATTGACGAAATCCGCGCGCGCGGCCATCTGCCGATGATCGTCGGCGGCACGGGGTTGTATGTGGATTCCGTGCTGGACGGCTATCTGCTCTCCGATAAAGAGCCGGATCTGGCCTACCGCGCGGAGCTGGAAAAGCTGACCACGCCCGCGCTGTACGCGCAGCTCGTCGCGCTCATGCCGGATGTGCAGGTGGAGCGCAACAACCGCAACCGCGTCATGCGGATGCTTGAGCGCATCCACGACGGCGACGACGCCGTGCCCGCGAAGCAGGCGCGGTTTGACAGCCTGCGTTTGGGCGTGAGCTGGCCGCGCGATGTGCTGGCCAAACGCATAGACGAGCGCATCGACATGCGGCTTGAGCAGGGCATGATTGAGGAGGTGCAGCGCCTGATGGACGAAGGCGCAAGCACGGAATTTCTCCTCGGGCTGGGGCTGGAATATCGCTTCATCACGCAGTACCTCATCGACGAAATCCCCGACAGGGACGATATGCTCGCCCAACTGGCGCACGCGATCAAGAAATTCGCCAAGCGCCAGATGACGTGGTTCCGCCGCAACCCGAATATCGTCTGGCTGGATATGCAGGGCGACGCCTATGCGCAGGCGTGCGAGGCCGTCGAAGCCTTTCTCAAAAAATAAGCGGCAAAAACCTCCGACGGTTTGAGGCCGGTCGAAACGCCGAATGAGCGCTGTACTTTTTTGAAATTCTGTGATAAAATACCTTTGTTTGCGTCAAAAGCCGCACAGGGAGGTATGACCATGAAGATTTCAAAAAAAGATGCGCTGATGTGGTTTGAGTTTTTTGCCGCTCTGCCCGAGGAGGAAGAGCTGATGCCCCATCAGCAGGAGATTGCCCTTGCGGCGCTGGCTCAGATTGAAACCGCAGTGAACAAGCGGCGCGAAGCGATGGCGTCTCGGATCGACGGGCTGCAAAGCCTGTCCGGGCGGACATATTTCGTGGGCGATCGGGCGAAATTTCCGCGGGGCTGCTGCTCCTGCCTGTTGGGCACGGGGCTGAGTGCGGTTCGCAAGACGAACCGCTGCAACGTGCAGTGCAAATTCTGCTATAATTACGGCGAGCTGGATGTGCAGCCGCCCATCGGCGAGGGCATGTGGGAAATCGGCGGCACGAAATTCTATGAGGACGACATCGACCTGCTGCTGTCCATCCAAAAGAAGCCGACGGGCGTCGCGTATGTGTACCTCGAGCCGTTCATGGAGATTGAAAAATACTACGGAATCATCCGCAAATTCCATGAGGCGGGCGTTCACCAGCACATGTACACCAACGGAACGCTGGCGACGGAGGAAAATCTGCGCGCGCTGGGCGAGGCAGGGCTGGACGAGCTGCGCTTCAATCTCGGCGCGTCCGGCTGCGCGGATCGCGTGATCGAAAACATGGCGACGGCCAAGAAATACATCCGATATGTGGGCATTGAAACGCCGATCACGCCGGAACTGTACGAGACGTTCATGCAGAAAAAGGAGAAGATTCTGGCGACGGGGATTGACTTTATGAACTGCGCCGAGCTGCATCTGAATCCGAACAACATCGGCAATTACGAGGGCGAGAGCCTGTATATGTCGCGTCAGGGGTATATTTCGCCCATCTGGAGCCGGGATTTGACGCTGAAACTGATGGAAACCGCCGCGCGCGAACGGTGGCAGCCACTGATTCACGATTGCTCCAACCGCACAAAGTTTGCGCGCGATTTGAATCTGCGCGCGCACGAGGGCGGATGGTTCGGCGCGAGCAGCTATGGCTGCGAATTTCCGCGTATTCCTTACGAAGCGTTCCTTCCGACCCTGCGCGACCCGTCGGTCGTGTTTGACGAGGAAGAACCGCTGCCGCAGGGCTATCGGCCGGGGGACATTGTGCTGTAATGAAAGGTGTTTTCGCGCTGATGCTGACGGCGGCGCTGCTCCTTGGCGCGTCCGCGGCGGCGGAAAAGCGCAAGGTCGAGCCGCTTCTGCTCCCCATGCCGCTCTACAATCAGCATGACTATGCAGAGCCGGTCTTTACGTGGCACGAGCGGGATGTTACGGTCGAGGAATCGGGCTGCGGCGCGGCCTGCGTGGCGATGGTCGTCGGGTATTTTGAGCCGGATGACGCGCCCGAACCGGACGATGTCATGTCCCTGGCGGGGGAGCTCGGGCTGTATCGCGGCGACGGACTGGGGCGAGACGCGCTGCGGCTGCTGCTGGACGAGTACGGCGTCGAGGGGCGCTGGCGCAAGATGGACGCGCAGGCGATTGAAAACACGCTGCGCAAGGGCTATCCGATTGTCGAATACGTCGGCGCAGGATATTTTACGGAAAACGGGCACTACGTCGTCCTTCGCGGCATCACCGAGGACGGGAAACTGTTGGTCGCCGACCCCAACAGCGAGGAAAAGACGACGCAGAAGACGTATCGCTTCGCCACAATGATTCAGCAGGGAAAAGGGGATTATCCCTTTATGATCTGCGAAAAAGAGGACGTGCCTGTGGAGACGGCACAAAAAGAAAGCACCCAAAGAAGCGTTAAAAGAAAATGAAACGTCAAAGGCGCTGTCAAGCCAATTCCGGTTGAGCTTGACAGCGCCTTTTTTGACGTATAGAAAATTGCATAAAACCGCCGACGTGAGCAAGACTTTGACGTTTTGCAGACATCGGCGGAGGGGAAGGCGGGCTCAGCCCGCTTCAGACTGTAGACAAAAAGCTATTCTCCCCCCGAAGGGGGGAGAATAGCCCTTTTTGCAAATGAAAGAATAGCTGAATTTCTTGATTTTGCTATTCAAGACAAGTTAGCTTATGTCAACAAGCTGAGGCGGGCTCGACTCGCTTGCGTGAAGAATCAGTTCATCAGAAATTTCTGCCGTACCTGCGCGATTTGCTGCGTGTCGGCCTGCTGGTTTTGATACCAGCCGCGGCTGGACATTTCGGCATAGATATCCGACTGCATGTCCAGACTTTCGCCCAGTGCGCCGTCAAATGCCTGATGCACGTCCGGCGTGGCGGATTCGATGGCGCCGTGCAGATACAAATCGCAGACGCCCTTTGTCGTCAAAAGCAGGTTTTCCATAATCTGCTGATCGTTATTCATGGCCATCCCTCCTTAAACGAGCGCCATCAGGCGGTTGAAGAGCTGCTGGTGGGCGCTTTGAAGCTGGCGAACGCGCTGTTTGAGCTTCGGGTCGCTGAGCGCGGCCTCGGCTTCCTGACATTGGGCGATGAGAAACTGCTCGTGGCCGAGCGCATCGTCGATATAAAGCAATTCTTTCGGGCTCATAAAAAAACACCTCCGGCGGTAGTTTGGCCGGAGACGTGGGAAATATGCGGGGCAGATATCAATAAGCGGGAACATAATGCTCGAGCGCGCTTTCAACAACGCGGTTGAGCGTGGTTTGGTGCGCCGTTGCATAGAGGGCGGCGCGGCGATGGAGTTCGGGGGAAATGCGGATATTGAATGAGCCCTTGTAGGCTTTTTCCGGCGGAGTGCCCTCCTCAGCACAGAGATTGAGGTATGCATCGACCGCGTCGTGAAAGTCATTGACCAATTCCTGAACGGTTTGACCTTCGTAGGAAATCAGGGCGCGAATACCCATGACTTTTCCGAAAAGAACGGAGTCTTCCTGCGAAAACTCGACGCTGCCGACATAGCCTTTATATTCCATGGTATTGCTCAAATCAATCCCTCCTGTTCCAAGATTTCGATGAGCTGTTTGATTTGATACGCCAGAAGCTCCTTGCGGGGGTGGGGCTTATGCAGCAAGATCGGCGGGTGAGAGTCGCTGGAAAATAAGACGCGCGAACCGCTGGTTTTCCCTTTGTTGGAACGCAGATAGGTCAGATAGCGCAAGAGGGTTTCGACCTCTTCAAAGGTCATGTCCTTCGGAACGGATTTCAGCTTTTTGATGAGCTTTTCTTTTTGTCCCAAGCCGCATGCCTCCCTTTCTCATATAGTATAGCACAAAAAGATAAAAATGCAACTGAATTTAGTTGCGCATTTTGAAAAAACTGGAATTGGAAAAATGTCCTTCTGCAAAGAGCAAAAAAAATCGGCTGCTTTTGCAGCCGACCTTTTTGGCAGGGGCAGAAGGACTCTTTCTCCTCGCTCGACGCTCGTCGGTCAGGACGGCTCTACCGTGCCAAAGGGCACGGTATTCACTGCCGTCCTATTCTCGTCCTTCTGCAAGAAGCGAATAAAAAAATCGGCTGCTTTCGCAACCGACCTTTTTGGCAGACCCACACTTTCGGAATCCGAACATTTTACCGAAACGGAAGAATGGTTATTTTTCTTTAGATTATAGAAAACAGTGAGCTTGCGGTTTCCCGGCCCTTCATCGTAAACATCGACGCGGCGGACGAGCGATTCAATAATTCTTTCTTGAAAGTTCGGATCGTGAGCATCGCCGTCAAGGAAAGAGCGGAGGAAGAACGCGATTTGCTCGGCGGAGAGCTGCGGCTTTCGGAGCTGCTCGCGGGCAATCTGAACGGTGATATCTTCTTTTTGCTGTTCAAGCTCGGCCAGCCGTTCGCGCATGGATGCGGTGAATACCCCTGCTTCAATGGCTTTGATAAGATTTCGGGAGGATTTTTCAACATCTGCAAGCTGGGCATTTAAGGCCTTGAGCAAGGCATTGTTTTGGCAATCCTGTTCAAGTACGGCAGCACAGGCGTTTGAAACATCCTCGATCACGTTGGGGTGGAGGAATTTTTCGACGGTCTGCGCAACGACGGTTTCTTCGAGCCATTCTTTTTGTTCGGTGCGTTTGTCACACTGGCCTTTTCGGTTCTTTCGGCAGGAGCATTTATAATAGCGATAGGTCGATCCGCCTTTTCCTGTGCCGGATTCGCCGATCATCGGAGAGCCGCAATGGCCGCAAAAAACCTTTGTAGTCAGCAAATAAGGAATTTCTGCTTTGTTACGGGCTTTTGCAGCAGAAACAACACCGATTTTTTCTTGTACGGCATTGAATAATTCGACATCCACGATCGCGGGAACGCCGTTCGGAACAGTTATGCCGGATGCGTGGTATTCGCCGATGTATTTTCGATTACGCAGGACACCCTGTATACTGCCAAGGCGAAATTTATTTCCTTTCACGGTTCGATATCCCTTCTCGTTGAGTGCAGAGACAATTTCCTTGATGGAGTGGTTGTCGGCGTACATCTGGAAGATCAACCGGACACAGGCGGCGCCGGCCGGATCAATGACAAAGTGCTTTGTTTCGTCGATGGTATAGCCAAGAGGCAGGCCGCCGCCGTTCCAGAGGCATTTCCGCGCATTTTCCTGTAAGCCGCGCTTTGCGTTGCGGGAAAGGTTGGCGGAATAATACTGCGCGAAGCCCTCAAGCAGCGATTCGAGAATGATTCCTTCCGGCGTGTCTGGAATGTTCTGATCGGAATAATAGAGCGTAACGCCATTCTTTTTGAGCCGCGATTTATAAACGGCAGTGTCGTATTTGTCGCGGGAAAAACGGTCGAGGTTCCACATGATAAGGGCTTGGAATTTGTGGCGGTCGCTGTCTGCGATCATGCGTTGAAATTCTGGGCGATTGTCGGCATGGAGGCCGGACAGGCCGCGATCTGCGTATATCTCGATCACAGTCATGTCGTGCTCTTTGGCGAAGCGCTGACAGGCGCGAACCTGTCCTTCGATGGATTCTTCGCGCTGGTTGTGGCTGGAGAAGCGGGCATATATGACGGCTTTCAAATTGGATCACCCCCTTAAATAGTGATAACAGTTGAATGAATCCCTTGATGAGCCGCATAAAGAAAAAGAGTGTGAATTGAATACTTCGTCTCGTCCATGCTGGAAACATGGGCGGGGCGTTTTTGATGGCTATTTTGCCAAGGGTGGCAAAAGGGGCACGAAGAAGGTCACGGGCGCTTTTCGGATTCGATCAAGCGCTGCACCTCACGGTCGAAGTCGGAGACGATGCGCTGCGTTTTGTTGAAAGCGTCGTATTCCGCCTCGGCCTTCTTTTTTGCTGCCGCGGCGGAAATACGCCCCTTATCGGGCAGAATGTCATAGCGGCGGAAAGCGAGAAATTCGTTGACGCTGGAGGCGAACTGCTCCATCGTGAAGGCATTTTCGCGCTCGATCAGATCCTCGATATAATCGAAATAGCCGGAGACGGCGCGCTCAAGCTGACGAATCTGCTTCGCGTCCAGATAATTCTTGGCGATGGAAACATCCGATTTGAGAATACGGCCGTCCGGGGCGTTTTTCCATGTGGTCAGCCCCATGTGATCTTTGGCGCGGTCGGCACGGTCATAGATGATTTCGGCGGCGGTTTGCCCCGTGATGGCATAGTGGAATTTATTCTGAATCATGGCGTAGAAGTCATGGGCAACGGCGGCGTTTTTATCATAGTCGATGCTGCACTCCGCGAAGATATCCGTCACCTGCTGCCAGATGCGGCGTTCGCTGGCGCGGATCGAGCGGACGCGCTCAAGCAGTTCGCGGAAATAGTCGTGGCCAAACGCGGCCGTTCCCTGCTTGAGGCGCTCGTCATCCAGTGCGAAGCCCTTGGTCATGTATTCCTTCAAGACGCTGGTTGCCCAGATGCGGAAGTGTGTCGCGCGACGGGAGTTGACGCGGTAGCCGACGGAGATAATCGCGTCCAGATTGTAGAACTGAGTAGGATAATTTTTACCATCTGCGGCAGTTACCGAGATTTTCTCGGTAACTGAATCTTTCGTCAATTCGCCGTCGGAAAAGATATTTTTTAGGTGAAGGGAAATGTTGTCTGTCGAACAGCCGAACAGCTCGGCCATGCCCTTTTGAGAAAGCCAAATTGTTTCGTCTTTGATGACGGCGTTGACACTCACATTTTCTTCGGCGGATTGGTACATCAGAAAACGAAAATCGTTGCTCATGGAAGCGTCCTTTCTGTTTGCCTCGCTCGTGTGGTCGCATGGGCGGGGTGTTTTGTCAAATGATTTTTATTTTGAAAAAGGTTGCACATGAAGCCTTTTTTGGATAAGCCTCGTGTGGTATAATTAAGATATACGGAGGTGGAACGATGGAGCAAATGATTATCGCAATGATCTACCTGTACCCCGGTGCGCTGGTGGATATCCTGCGGAGGGTGTTTTTCAAGCGCACTTATCGAGACGAAGAAACCAGTGACAGCACACGAGCGGCAAAGCATTTTGTTTTCAGCACAATGATTTCGGTGGCTTCGCTACTGATTTACGGGAGGCTGGCCGGGAAAAGCATTGCCAATCCGGAGGATTTGCTGAATACATTTTCGGCCACGATGGAGATTCCGCGTTTTTTCCTGATTTCGCTGGGCATGACGGTGCTTTTTTCATGTGCGCTTGAAGGGCTGGAGGAGGGCTATGCAAAACTGCGAAGCCTCCGGCTCAAAGAAACGGAGCAAATGAAAATTGATCGTTCCGCCGATACATGGCATACGCTTGTTTACAGCAAAGACTTTAAATATGCGCGAAGTGCTCTTGTGCTTAGAATCAAAAGCGGCGCAGACGAGCAGGTTGGAATTTGTTACAGCCTGCCGGACAACTTGGAGGATGGTATCGCGCTGATGTGGTCGCCGGAGACGTGCGCGGCTTTCAAACACGACGAAGAGACCGCTGCTGATGATGAAAAATTGTTGTTTGGCCCAGTAGTCATTTACTGCGATCCGAAAACAGGAATAAATGTCGAATTTTTTGAAGCACAGAAGCTCTTTGACCAGATTCAAGCGAAGCAATCACTTGCCGGATGATTTCTTGGCGGGGTTAGATGTGTTAGGCTTGAGGCTCGTCGGAATTTTTTGACTGCGATCTTCATAGGTATAGGAAGGTTTGCTGGTCGTGCGGGGGCTAATCGTTTTGCTTGTGTTTTTTGTAGTGCTCATAAATCAAATACCTTTCTGTTTGCCTCGCTCATGCGGCTGCATGGGTGGGGCGTTTTAGTTCAGATGTTTTTATTCTTTCCGTAGAAGATACGCCCGGCTTCTAAATTTTCACGATAATAGCAACCGTTGAAAAAGCGGTCATCTTCATGAATGCAGTGCTTTGCGTCAGAACATTTTATAAAGTCGTTGCAGCAGCCAAAACTTTCTGTGATAAGTTCACGAAAGAGTTTGTGTTTATAATCTTTCAACAAGGCGAGCAAGGCTTTCATTTGTTCGGTTTGAAGACTGTTGATGGAATAGAACTTTTCGTCGTCGAGGTTTTGACGTTCAGGAAAAAGTGAAGACATGATAATACCGGGAAGGCGTAAGCTGCACCCGCTTTTATTTTGGACAAGCTCAAACGACTTAGTTCCATAAATGAAATAGCTATATCCCTTTGAAACAGATTCAACACTGAAAGCATCGGAATCGTCCTTTTCTTCATGGATATAGGTATTCCAAATGTTTTTAATATCATTATCAGATTGAGGAAAAGCAATGTCTTGGTCTAGGATAAGGGAAATCTGTTCATTGTTCATAAATTTTCACCTCAAGAGATCAGATTGCGAAAATCTTCTTCAGACAAGATATGGATATCCAAACCTTCTCCAATATAGCGTTCGGCCTTCATAATTTTTGAGCTTTTTTTGTGACCACGCAGAGCGGTAGGGTCTTGAATACCAGAAATCACATAATTTGTTCTTTTCGTAACACGTTCCTCAACAAGTCCACCTATGGATTGAACAATGGAAGTGGCTTTTTCACGAGATATGCCTTGAACAGCCCCGGAAAAGACGACATTCTTTCCAAAAAGAAGATGGTTAGGATTTGCGGGGAAAGCCGTTGTATCTACATCTTTGGTAGATAGCCTTTTCTCAAAGGAATGTTGACGTGAAAAGTGAGATGGATGATATTTATAGCAAGTATCGTGAGAATAATCTGAATTTATATGCCCAATGTTCACACCAGAGTTATTTTCAAGTTCTTGGAGGGTCGAAGCGCTACACATGTGTGCGAAGGAATAAAAAACCTCGGCACAGATTTCGGCATCATCGTCAGCGAGATGGTGATGAAAGGGCGGGAGTTCGCATTGAGCGGCAACTACTGGCAATTTATAGCAGGTTAAGTCGGGGAAAAGGGCTTTCGAGAGAACATAAGTGCAAAAGAAATTTAATTCAGGAATAGGAATGGCATGTGCCTTGCAGGTTTTACATAATACGTCTATATCAAAAGAGGCGTTGTGAGCAACTAAAACGGTATGAGCATCGAGACGGGAGAAGATTTCATCGACTACATCCTCAAAACAAGGACTGTTTTCTACCATATCCGGTACAATACCGTGAGTTTGAATGTTTCGGGGATGAAAAGTATCATGAGGATTGATAAGAAACTGTTTCTTATCAATAACTTCGCCAGAAGAAAAATTCACTAGGCATAAACCGAGGGAGCAGACGCTTGTGCGAGATGGATTGGCTGTCTCAAAGTCCAGACCGAGAATGCGTTCGATAGAAGATTCATTTGTAGACATACGCGAAACCCTCCAAATTTACTTGTGTTCAAATATTAAGCTTTGCGCTGAAAGAGACGGCACGTCCTAAAATACGAGCGATTCTCGTTTCGTCTGGTCCGCCAATGTCGATGGAATCATACGCGGGATTAGAGGAAAGCAGTTGTGTGAAGATGACGCTGCCATCTGGGGCACGCAGACGTTTGATTCGCTTGATACTAACGCCATCGTCTACAGCCACGGCGGCGATTTCACCATCACGAACATCGGAAACAGAACGGAAGTAGACCACATCGCCATCGTGGATGCGATCACCGATCATGGAATCGCCGTGTGCAATCAGCGCGAAGTCGCAGGAAACGGAGGCATCGACACTTAAAAATTCCGTATCGTCGCCCGGCGCATAAATTGGCTCGCCGCATGCTGCACCACCAAGAACCGGAACGCGCCGGATGGTAACAGGAAGCATATCAGGGAAAATAGAGCTTGCATTGTCAACCAAAGAAGAAAGCGGAACGTTAAAATAATCGGCAATAGCTTCGAGCATCTCGAAACTCGGAAGGCGTTGACCGCTTTCATACATGGAAATTAAGGACTTTGTAACGTTGAGATCATCTGCGAGTTTTGCTTGAGTGATTGAAGATTGCTGACGCAAGCTCTTTAATCGCTCGGAAAAGTGGCTCATTTGCAGACCTCCTTCCTTATTCACGTTCAGCATATCACGAAGCGTGAATATAGTCAATAAAAAGTTTACAAAAAGTGATTGACAACAGGCGCTTGACGTGATATGATGTTCACATCAAGTGAACCACATGGAAAGAAGGTGAGAAGAGTGGATCGTAAGAAAATTGCAGAAAAACTTGTTGCAATGCGAGGAAAGAAGACGCAGGCCGAAGTGGCTAAATCTGTAGGAATAAGCAAGTCTTCGCTAGCAATGTACGAGACTGCACAGAGGATTCCGAGGGATGAAGTGAAATTGGCATTGGCCAGTTATTATGGCGTGACCATTCAGGATATATTCTTTTCACCGTGAGTTCACTTGAAGTGAATTATTTGATAAGGAGGCCGGGATGGACGAAAACAAAAAGCGGCTGACCGAAGGGGACAACCGCGAAAGGAAAGTCTGGTATCAATGTGATCCGGCACGGAATCCGAAGTGTCCGAAAACGACCTGCAAGTATAACCCGGATGCGGTATGCTTGCCGGAAGTACGGCGCTGTGACCGAACAAGCAACCCGGAAGCAGCGAGAAGGGATGAGTAAAGAACAAACACGCTGGGTTTCGTCGGCGCTGGTAACACCGACGATCTCAAAT
>ENA-ORTY01002521-ORTY01002521.1-human-gut-metagenome-genome-assembly--contig:-NODE-2521-length-17364-cov-3.443411_pt1 | contig 17364 bp, 12 predicted proteins | sample MGYA00241917_ERZ509198 | MGnify/ENA primary metagenome ERZ509198 (study PRJEB26280, sample SAMEA2338857) | human gut metagenome | biome: human gut; feature: human-associated habitat; material: faeces...
AGTATATCAGCGACAGTGTCCGTAAGATCGCAGCCGCCGAGGGCGTGTCTCCGGAGGTGGGGAACAGAGCCGATTATTCGGAGATTTTTCAGATTGGAAGGGCCATGGGCGAACTGCTTTACGAATGGCTGACAGGAAGAAAGCATCCGGTTTTGAAAGCGATCCGGACGCCGGGAAGTTCCGAGTTTCTGGCGGATAAGCCGGTACAGGCCGTGTGTTTTTCCGGCGGTGTGGCTGACTGCATTTACCATCCGGCGGACGGAGCATGGGACCGATATGGCGATATGGGCATTATTCTCGGCGAGGCCATTCGGGAGAGCCGTTTATTTACAGATTTTCGTGTGATTGAAGCGAAGGAAACGATTCGTGCGACGGTGGTGGGCGCCGGAAGCTATACGACGTCCGTATCGGGAAGTACGATTACATATAACAGGGATGTTTTCCCATTGAAAAATGTCCCGGTGCTGAAACTGAACGGGGATGAGCAGGCCGCCTGTTTTTCGGGTAACAGTGAGATCCTTCGGGAGAAGATGGCCTGGATGCAGAATCAGAGTGACAGCCGTCAGATGATACTGGCGATGAAAGGGAAGAACGACCCGTCTTATATGGAGATAAAAAGACTTGCGGCCTGTCTGGTGTCGGTGCTGGACGCGCTGCTTGAACGGGGACAGCCGATGATCGTCGTATTGGAATGTGATATGGCAAAGGCTCTGGGGCAGATGATGATGCCGATTGAAACGGCATATCCCCGGGATGTGATCTGTATTGATTCGGTGCAGGTGGATCAGAATGATTTTGTGGATATGGGGAAGCCGCTGGTGGACGGTCTGGTCATTCCGGTGGTTGTAAAAACATTGATATTTGGATAAGGTGGTGCATTATGGCGTATCAGACATTATTGGGGGGACAGATTTTCCGGTTCGATTCGGTGAAGGAAGTTCTGGCAAAAGCGAATGAAGAAAAATCAGGGGATATCCTTGCCGGAGTGGCCGCCGCCTCCGATTTGGAAAGGGTTGCGGCGAAGGAAGTCCTTTCCGGGATGCTGCTGAAAGATCTGCGTGAGCATCCGGTGGTTCCCTATGAGGAAGACGATGTGACCCGGATGAATCAGGACAGTATTAACGAAACCTTATATCATCAGATAGAAAACTGGACGGTCAGTGATCTGAGGGAATGGATTTTAAGCTATTCGACGACGGAAAGACAGCTTCGGGACATGTCCCGGGCGCTGACCAGCGAGATGGTGGCAGGCGTGGCAAAGCTGATGACGAATCTGGATCTGATCTACGGGGCTCAGAAGATTCAGGTCCCGGCCCGCTGTAATACGACGATCGGACTTCGGGGCACGATGGCAACCAGACTTCAGCCAAATCACACCACAGATAATGTGGAAGGCATTACAGCTTCTTTATTTGAGGGGTTAAGCTACGGCTGCGGCGACGCCCTGATCGGATTGAATCCGGTCAATGACACGGTGTCCAGTCTGGCAGAGGTTTTGCGGCGTTTTGATGAAGTGAAAAATAAATTTGAAATTCCGACACAGATTTGTGTGCTCGGACATGTGACGACCCAGATTGAAGCGGTGAAGCAGGGAGCGCCCTGTGATATGATTTTCCAGTCCATTGCGGGCAGTGAAAAGGGAAATAAAGCCTTTGGGTTTACGACAGACACGCTGCGAGAGGCGAAAGAGCTGCTTCGCCGGCGGGGAACGGCGATGGGACCGAATGTCATGTACTTTGAGACAGGACAGGGTTCGGAATTGTCTTCAGAGGCGCATTTCGGTGCGGATCAGGTGACGATGGAAGCCCGGTGTTATGGGTATGCGAGAGAATTTGCACCGTTCATGGTCAATACGGTGGTTGGATTTATCGGTCCGGAATATCTTTATGACAGCAAACAGGTTATCCGGGCGGGGCTGGAAGACCATTTTATGGCGAAGCTTTCCGGTGTGCCGATGGGCTGTGACTGCTGCTATACGAATCATATGCAGGCAGATCAGAATGACATTGAAAATCTGGCGATGCTTCTGGGCAGCGCCGGAGTGAATTACATTCTGGGCGTTCCGGGCAGTGATGACATTATGCTGAATTATCAGACAAATGCTTATCACGATGTGAATGCGGTCCGGGAAATTTTAGGAAAACGGCCGATTCGGGAATTTGAAATCTGGCTGGAGACGATGGGGATTATGGAAAACGGCCGTCTGACGGAACAGGCCGGAGACCCGACCATATTTTTAAAACGGAGATAGGGGGATGAGATATGCTAACACAAAGTCAGATTGATGCCATTGCGGAAGCGGTGCTGCAAAGCCTGAAGGCAGATCCTTCCCCGGAAAATACGAAAAAGATGCAGACAACGGAGACGGAAGGGCTGGAAGATATGACTTCTCCGGAAGTCCGGAGTGTGCCGCTCTTAGATCACATAGAAGACCGGGAAGGGCTGGAACGGATGATGGCCCGGACGACGGCCAGAATCGGCGTCGGAAACTGCGGGCCGAGGTTAAAGACCCGGACGATGCTGACCCTTCGGGCAGATCATGCCGCCGCCAGGGATGCGGTCTTTAAGGATGTTGGCCAGGAGCTTCTGGACAGGCTTGGATTATTTACTGTGGAAACGCGGTGCAAAAGTAAGGATGAATTTCTGACCCGGCCGGATCTGGGGCGTCTGTTTCCGGAAGAAAGTCTGGAGATGATCCGGTCAAAATGCGGCCGGGATATGGACGTTCAGGTTTATGCTTCGGACGGATTGTCTTCCACAGCCATTGAAGCCAACCTTGAAAATATCCTTCCGGTCATTATGGATGGTCTGAAGGCGAAAGGGCTGAAAACCGGGGCGCCGTTTTTTGTTAAAAACGGCCGTGTGGCCGCCATGGATCAGGTATCGGAGGCGCTGAATGCCACCGTGACCTGTGTGCTTATCGGAGAACGTCCGGGGTTGGCAACAGCGGAAAGTATGAGCGCTTACATTGCCTATAAGGCGGTTGTTGGAATGCCGGAAGCACGGCGGACCGTGGTATCCAATATTCACAGCAAAGGGATTCCGGCGGTGGAGGCCGGAGCCTATATCGTGGATGTGATTCAGAAGATACTTGAAGCGAAGGCCAGCGGCGTGGAACTTAAGAAATAGGAGGACATTCGATGAAACATGATGCGATAAAGACGGCGGTCCTCAGTATAAAGATGATTCCCAATGCGGATCCGATGCTTCGGGAGGCTCTGCGGTTAGAACCCGATGAACGGAGCCTTGGGCTTATAACAACCGATTGTGATGACGTTTCCTATGCGGCGCTGGATGAAGCGACGAAGAAAGCGGAGGTCCGTGTGGCCTATGCCCGGAGTATGTATGCCGGCGCGGGAAATGCCAGCACCCGGCTTGCCGGAGAATTTATCGGTATTCTTGCCGGAAAAAATCCGGCAGAGGTTCGGAGCGGATTGGAGGCGGCGGAACTTTATATCGAAAGAGATGATTTTATGATTGACCCTCCAAAGAAATATTTCCGTATGTATCCGGGAAATGAAGTTCGTCTTATGAATGCTTATTTTGTAAAATGTACAGATTACATTACAGATGAGAACGGCAAAGTGACAGAAATCCACTGTACGTATGATCCGGAAACAAAGAGTGGAAGCGGATTTACCGGACGTAAAGTAAAAGGAACGATTCACTGGGTATGTGCAGATGAATGTGTAGATGCAGAAGTTCGTTTATATGAGAACATTGTAGATGAAGAGAAAGGTGTTTACAATGAGGATGGAAGTCTTAATTTAAATCCAAATTCTCTGACGATTCTTCCGGAATGTAAGTTAGAAGCTGGTCTGAAAGACAGCAAGGCTTATGATAGTTTCCAGTTTGTAAGACAGGGATATTTCTGCTGTGATGCAAAAGACAGTACAGAGGATCATTTGGTATTTAACCGCATTGTTTCTCTGAAGAGTTCTTATAAACCGAAAAAATAAGGTGTAAGCTCTCGGGAGTTGTTATGAACTTATCGTTATATTTATGACAGGATAGAATCGTGAAAGCCGCAGAAATACTTACTTTTTGCGGTTTTTACTTGAGTTTTTTTCTTGTTCATGTAATAATAAAGGCACGCTAAAATTTAGTTACTTAGATTGGCGAGATTATGAGTGAGGTGTAACCGTATGTACAAAATCGTAAAAAAAGAAACGCTTAACAGCGTTGTAGAACTGATGGAAATCCATGCTCCTTTCGTAGCACGTAAATGTGAGCCTGGACAGTTCATCATTCTTCGTGTGGATGAAGATGGTGAGAGAGTACCACTTACTATCGCAGATTATGACAGAGAAAAAGAGACTGTTACTATTATCTATCAGATCTTAGGATATTCAACAACTCTTTTAAGCCAGAAAAAAGAAGGCGAATATCTGGCAGATTTTGTAGGTCCTCTTGGAGTACCTGCATCCCTTGAAAAGAGAGAGAACAAAGTCATCGGTGTTGCCGGTGGTGTTGGAGCTGCCCCTCTGTATCCACAGCTTCGTAAGTTAGCTGAGAATGGAACAAAAGTAGATGTTATCATCGGTGGTAAGAGCAAAGAGTACGTTTTATGGGCTGATAAGTTCCGCGAATTCTGTGAGAATGTTTATATAGCAACAGATGACGGAAGCGAAGGAACAAAGGGATTTGTTACAACGGTTCTTCAGAATCTTTTAGATAAAGGGGAAGTTTATGATGAGTGTATCGCTATCGGACCACTGATCATGATGAAAAATGTTGTGAATGTTACAAAACCTGCTGATCTTCATACAATGGTATCTTTGAACCCTATCATGATTGACGGAACAGGAATGTGCGGTGGATGTCGTGTTACAATCGGCGGAGAGACAAAGTTTGCCTGTGTAGACGGACCGGACTTTGACGGATTCCTTGTAGACTTTGATGAATGTATGAAGCGTCAGGGAATGTTTAAAGAAGAAGAACACGAATGTAAGATGATGGCACTGGGAGGAGAAGCATAAGATGGCAAAGAAGAATATGAGTCTGACAAAGGTTCCAATGCCGGAACAGGCACCAGACGTAAGAAATAAAAACTTTGATGAGGTTGCTCTTGGTTATACTGCTGAGATGGCGATGGAAGAAGCAACAAGATGTTTAAACTGTAAGAATAAACCTTGTGTAGGCGGATGTCCGGTAAATGTACCAATTCCAGGATTTATCGAGAAAGTAGCAGAAGGAGACTTTGAAGCTGCTTATGAGATTATCACAAGTGAAAACGCACTTCCTGCAATCTGTGGACGTGTATGCCCACAGGAGAACCAGTGTGAAGGTAAATGTGTGCGCGGTATCAAGGGACAGCCGGTAGCCATCGGACGTATGGAGCGTTTTGTTGCAGATTATCATATGGAACATGCTGTACCAGTAAAGGCAGAGATTAAAAAGAACGGTAAGAAGGTCGCTGTAGTAGGTTCTGGTCCATCCGGAATCACCTGTGCAGGCGAGCTGATTAAGAAAGGTTACGATGTAACAGTATTTGAAGCTTTACATAAAGCCGGTGGTGTTTTAAGCTACGGTATTCCTGAATTCCGTCTGCCGAAAGCCTTAGTTGCAAGAGAAATCAAGAGCGTAGAAGATCTTGGTGTAGATATCGAGACAAATGTAATCGTTGGACGTTCTGTGACAATCGATGAACTGATGGAAGACGGTTACGAAGCAGTATTCGTAGGAAGCGGTGCAGGTCTGCCAAGATTCTTAAATATTCCGGGAGAGAATTTACTTGGAGTATACTCCGCTAATGAGTTCCTCACTCGTGTAAACCTTATGAAAGGTTACAAGTTCCCAGAAGTCCCAACACCAGTAAAGGTTGGAAAGAGAGTTGCCGTAGTAGGTGCCGGGAACGTAGCTATGGATGCAGCAAGAACAGCAAAACGTCTTGGTGCAGAAGAAGTTTACATCGTATACCGTCGTAGCGAAGAAGAAGCTCCTGCCCGTTTAGAAGAGCTTCATCACGCAAAAGAAGAAGGAATCATCTTTAAGTTCTTAAATAACCCTGCTGCGATCGTTGGCGATGACAACGGCTGGGTAAAAGGAATGGAGATCATCAAACAGGAACTCGGCGAGCCAGATGCATCTGGAAGAAGACGCCCTGTACCGGTTGAAGGCTCTAACTACATCCTTGATGTTGAGACAGTAATCATTGCGATTGGCCAGAGCCCTAACCCATTAATCCGCCACACAACACCAGGTCTTGAGTGCCAGAAGTGGGGCGGAATCATCGTAAACGAAGAGACTATGGAATCCTCCAAAGAGAACGTTTACGCTGGTGGAGACACTGTAACAGGGGCTGCTACAGTAATCCTTGCTATGGGAGCTGGAAAGAAAGCTGCCGCTGCAATTGATGAGAAACTGTCAAGTAAATAAATTAGGGCTACCGCAGACAAGGTAGACGCCCTCTGGAAATAAAAGAATCCCTATTTGTGACTTTAGTCGCGGCGTGTTGAATGTTCGCTTAAAGCGCTCTCATCCAACGCTTGCTCCGAGGTCACAAATAGGGATTTTTTTATTTTCAGAAGGCTGTCTTTGTCTACTGTAGAATCGGAATTATTTACTTGATGGGATGGATTTGGGGGCTTGACTCCCCCACTGATATTGATTTGTTGCTCGCCACCTACAGAGGTGGGAGTCATCTCACATCTGACATATTGAACGGGAGATATTTAAAAAATGAAAGTACAGATTGAAGTGGATAAGGGTATTCAATGTGATGGTATAGAGATTATGTTTGGAAATAGTATTTCGTCTGTTGTGAAAGCTGTGGGTGAAGTTGATAAGTACGAAGATAATTACTATTTTTACGAGTCATCACTTTTAGTACATGTAGATTCGAATAATTGTATCGATGAAATAGAAATTAGAAACGATGAAGAACATAGTCATGTTGTGATGTTAAATGGTACTAATATTTTTTCTGAGATGAAAGATGTTGTTATAGAATTGATTGTAAGATTGAATCAAAGTCCTGCCGAAGATGAATTGGGAACATATGAGGCAAAAAGAATTGGCCTGGCATATTCGTTTAGCATGACGGACGAAGAAATTGAAGAAATGATTTCTGAAGCAAAAGAAGAAGGAACATACGAAGAAATGAAGGAAGAAATAGAAGCGGATATTAAGAGGGCAAAATATCTGCAAACGATTTCTATTCGTAAACCCAAATAATAAAAAAGAACGAGAAGCCTTATTTTGCAGGTTTGAGAATAAACAGAACCACCGAATCCTGTAATATATAAAAAATGCGCCTTTGAGCAAGGCCAAGCTGCGGTTGAGCAGTTTGGATGCAGTGAAACGAAGCATTTTTATATATTACAGGATTTGGTGGTTCGTCTATTTTTTTAAATTTAAAAAGTCAGATTTTTCGTCTATTTTAGAAAAAATATGTTAGAAAATAACAATATGAAAAGTTGAAAAAATAATATGGTTATTTTAAACTGAAAAACTTGACGTTTGATGGATTGTATTGTATGATAGTGCTTAGTGTCTCGGACGATACAAAGTGATTTCTTTGTATTATTGAACAATGTGAGGAGGCTTTGAAAGAGAGACATTGTTAATTTTAAACATTAAATTGGAGGAGAAGGATGAGAAGAAAAAGTAGTAAGCAGTTGTTTTCTGTATTGATGGCAGCTACCATGGTCATGTCGGGTATCAGTATCCCGGTTAATGCATCGCAGGTTGATGATGCGGTGGTGCGTTCTGTATTGACAAAAACAGAAGCAGAGGCATCTGAAAGTAGGGAAATCAATTTCAACGAAGGTTGGAAGTTCCACTATGGAGATGTAGAGAATGCAGAGAAAAAGGATTTTGACGATTCTGATTTAGCCAAATGGGGAAATCTAAAGCTTCCTCATGATTTCAGTATTACACAGGAGCCTTCTAATTCAAACGAAGCAGAGTCCGGATTTATGCCAGGAGGTACAGGATGGTATCGCAAGAACTTTACTTTACCATCTGATTATGAAGGAAAGAGCATTGTTCTGAATTTTGACGGATCCTATAACCACACTTATGTATATGTGAATGGTACAAAAGTTGGGGAAAATCACTATGGATATAATGACTTTGCTTTTGATATTTCAAAGCATCTTATCTGTGATGGTAAAACAGAAAATGTGATTAGTGTAAAAGTGGTGCATCAGACACCATCTAGTCGCTGGTATTCTGGATCTGGTATTTATCGTGATGTAGAACTGATTGTTACGGATGCTGTACATGTTTCCAGAAATGGTGTTTATGTAACAACACCAGAACTGGCAACAGAGAAAGGCGGAAATGTTACAGTAAAAGTTCAAACAAAAGTACAGAATGATGGCGATGCACAAGTAGCAGCGAAGATTCGTACAACAGTTTTAGATGCAGAAGGTAAGGCAGTTTCTGAGGCAAGCACAACGGATGTGACATTGACAGAGAATGGCACAGAAGAAAAAGAACAGAATTTGAAAGTAAACAACCCTGCACTCTGGAGTACAGAGAAACCAAATCTCTACTATGTACAAACGGAAGTTTTGGTTGGCGACGAAGTAAAAGACATTAATAAAGAAACATTTGGTTTCCGTTATATTGACTTTAATTCCAATACTGGATTTAGCTTGAATGGAAAGAATGTAAAATTGAAAGGTGTATGTATGCATCATGATCAGGGTGCACTTGGATCAGCATCCGAACATGATGCTGTATACCGTCAGGTAAGTAAACTGAAAGAGATGGGTTGTAATGCGATTCGTACTGCTCATAACACACCTTCTTCCGTACTTCTTAAAGCATGTAACGAATTAGGTATGATGGTAATGGATGAGACGTTTGACGGATGGGCATTCCCAAAGAACGGAAACAGTCAGGACTTTAGCACACACTATAACAAGACGATTAGTGAGGATAATAAATTACTCGGTGCGACTGCAGGCGATACCTGGTATAAATTTGTATTGGAATCCAACATTGAACGTGATAAGAATGATCCGTCTGTTGTAATTTGGGATATCGGAAATGAGCTGAACTTTGGTGTTACTGATCCTAGCAAGTATGAACAGTATGCAAAAAATATGAAGAGTTACATCGAGGCGATTGATAAGACAAGACCAATCACAGTTGGTGATAATAATCCATACGGGTTACGATATAACACATACGGGGATTTCCGTAATAAAGTTACTGCGGTTCTGGCAAATAAGGGAGAAGGATTAGCGGGAGCAAACTATTCTATGGCAGCTATGAGTGGTATTCATAGTGCTCATCCGGATTGGAAAATTATTGCTACGGAGACTGCTTCACCAAGTAACAGCCGAGGTATCTACACAACATTGTCACAGTATGGTAAGTCTGGTGATTATCAGTGTACAGCGTACGATACTAATGCGGTAAGCTGGGGAAATACAGCACGTGAATCCTGGTGGTATACGATTAAAGATGACTTTGTATCCGGTGAATTTATCTGGACAGGATTTGACTATATTGGTGAGCCAACACCTTGGAATGGAACAGGTAAAGGAAGTGTTAGTGGTGACAAATTGGCTGTACCAAACTCCTCTTACTTTGGAGTAATCGATACGGCAGGATTTGAGAAGGATTCCTTCTATTTCTATACTAGCCAGTGGAGAGAAGATAAACAGACACTTCATATCGTACCACAGAGTTGGAATAAAAAAGATCTCAGTATTTCAGGAGGTAACGTACCAGTTTATGTTTACTCCAATGCAGCAAAAGTAGAGCTGTATCTGAATGGAAAACTGATCGGTACTTCCACAAGAAATCCAATCAAGACGGCTGCCGGTCATGAATGGGCTACATACAGTAATGAATCTAATGATGAAGAACAGTGTGTTGCAGTCAACGAGAGTCCGGAGTGGAAAGCTCAGGCAATTCAGTTTAAGGTAAAATATGCGGAGGGTACACTTAGTGCGAAAGCATATGATGAAGATGGCAAAGAAATTACAGATACGCTGGGATCACAGAGCGTGACAACAAACAGTGATGCTGGAAGTAAGTTATCAGTTAAAGCAGAGAAGAGTGAAATTACAGCAGATGGAAGCAGTCTGAGTTATATAGCAGTAGATGTAAATGACAAAGATGGACGTTTTGTAAGTTCTGCAGACAATAGTATTCGTTTTACTTTAACAGGTAATGGAACAATTGTTGGTGTAGATAATGGAAATCCATCTACCGTTAATAAATTCCAGCAGAAATCTGTATTAACAAGCAGTAAGACAGCTAAGATTAAAGCATTTAGCGGAAAAGCACTTGTGATTGTACGCAGTACAAAGGATGCAGGTGGGTTTGCATTGAAGGCAGAATCTGCAGGTCTTACTGGAGAGACTGTATTTGTAAATACTGTAGGTGAAAAGAATGGTGAAGTATTCCTGAAAGACTATACGATAAAACCAGAGTACACTGTTATGATGGGTACAAAGCCTAAATTAGAGACAACCGTAACAGGTACTATGAGCGATGGATCTAAGCAGGAAGGTACGATTGCTTGGAAACTGACAGAAGATATGTACAATCATCCTGGTGAGTACGTTCTGGATGGAACAATGAAGTTTGGTAAAGAAGAAGTAGCTGTATCTGCAAACCTTCATGTAAAACCGATTATCGTAGCGGTACAGAACTATACAAGAGCAACTGTAAAAGGACTTGTTCCAACCTTACCTTCAACATTAGCAGGAATTCTCCCAGATGGTACATCTTACGGTGCATATCCGGTTACATGGGATAGCATTAAAGAGTCTGATTTGGAAAATGTTGGAGATATCGTAAAGGTAAAAGGTAAAGTTGACGTAGAAGGTAAAGAAATGACAGCAACTGCAACGATACGTGTGGCAGAAGGTGAAGTAAAAGAAGCGGTCAATATAGCTCCAAAATATAAAACTTTAAAAGAAAGCTGTGGCGAACCGGCAGATAATCTGCTTTCTATTGTAGATGGTGTTAATAATGTGTTGAATAAGCCAAATATGCGTTGGACAAACTGGAATGACCATTTATTAAACTCTTCGCCAACTATCACATTTACCTGGGATGAGGTCTATGAGTTGGCAAGTATCAATGCATGGTTCTTTGGTGATGCGAATGTAGGTGCACCAGAAAGCGTAACTATTGCAGTATCTAAAGATGGAGAGAATTTTAAAGAAGTTGAATTTACACATGATGATTATCAGGTAAATCAGAAGAGTGAACTGGTATTTAATGAGGTTCAGAAAGCAAAAGCATTGAGATTTACCATGAAACAGGTAGGAACAGGATATGTTGGTCTGACTGAGTTAGAAATCTTGACAAGTGCAAAGGGGTATACTTCAAACAAGACAGCAGAGTTAGAAGGGCTGAAAGTGGATGGAACAGCAGTGGAAGGTTTTGCAGCTGATAAATACGAGTATACTGTAGTTGTAGACAAAGTAGACCAAGCTGTTGTGGATGCAACTGCAAAAGATAATGCATCAGTAATGGTAGTACCATTTAATAAAGAAAATGTTGTAAAGATAATCGTTACTTCTGAAGATAGCAAGACAACCAATACCTATAAAATCAAGTTGATTGCAAAGGATCAGATTGCAGATAAAGCATTTATGGAAAAGGTAGAGGGCGAGATCAAGCAGGCAGAAGCTTTGAAAAAGGATGATTATACGGATAGTTCCTATGCGGAATATGAAAAAGCATTGAAGGAAGTAAAAGCAGTCATCGCAAAAGAAATAGTGACAAAAGATGAAGTAAATGCGGCACTTGAAAAATTACAGACAGCAAGAGGCAATCTTGTAAAAGTGACAAAACCGGCACCAGATATAAATAAGAATCCAGAAAAACCATCTGCGAATAAACCAGAAACAGGGGTTCCTTCTGTTGGAATGTTAATCAAGTACAAAAAAGCTATCTATAAGGTAAGAGAAGTTAACGCAACAGGTGGTACGGTAATGCTTGTTAAACGAAATAGCAAGAAAGCAAAATTTGTTATTCCAGCAACTATTAAGAGTGGAAATTATACCTTTAAAGTAACATCGATTGCAAATAAAGCGTTCAAGGGTGATAAGAAACTCAAGAAAGTTGTAATTGATAAGAATGTTCAGGTAATCGGCAAACGTGCATTTGAGAAAGCTAAAAATCTGAGAAGTATTACAATTAAGTCCGTTTCTCTGAAGAAAGTTGGAAGAAGCGCATTTAAGGGTATCCATGCGAAGGCAAAGATTAAAGTGCCTGCTAAGAAAATGAAAGCTTATAAGAGACTTTTAAAGAAAAAAGGACAGAAATCAAGCGTAAAGATTATAAAATAATTAGTATAATCTGAAAGTATAGCTAACAGATTACCGCCCCGGCAGATTTTCTTCTGCCAGGGGCGGTTTTGCTTATAAAAGAAATTTACAGGATATAGATATTCGTTCTGTTTATCCATTCAATTTTATAAGTAGGATTTTTCGTCTATTTTTTGCAATACGTGAAATTGTATAACATTTAAGCCGGAATTTTATAAAAAACTGTTTTATTTGCCACGTTGACAAAAGTGGATTTATTTGCTAACATAATTTACTAATATTAGCTATATTTTTTAATCAATTATTCAAGGATGGAAAGGAAGAAAACAATGGGAAAAATCATTAAAGAAGCGATTACATTTGATGATGTATTATTAGTTCCAGGATATTCAGAAGTTATTCCGAATGAAGTTAATCTGGAGACAAAGCTTACAAACAAGATTAAGTTAAACATTCCATTTATGAGTGCCAGCATGGATACAGTTACAGAGCATCAGATGGCAATTGCTATGGCACGTCAGGGAGGAATTGGTATTATTCATAAGAATATGTCCATTGAAGCCCAGGCAGAAGAAGTAGATAAGGTAAAGCGTTCAGAGAACGGTGTTATTACAGATCCTTTCTATCTATCCCCGGAACATACTTTACAGCAGGCAGAAGACCTGATGGCGAAGTTCCGTATCTCAGGTGTTCCGATTACAGAGAACGGCAAGTTAGTCGGAATTATTACAAATCGTGACTTAAAGTTTGAGACAAACTTTAATAAGAAGATTAAAGAGTCTATGACTTCCGAAGGTTTAGTTACCGCAAAAGAAGGAATTACATTAGAAGAAGCAAAACAGATTCTCGGTAAAGCAAGAAAAGAGAAGTTACCTATTGTAGATGATAACTTTAACTTAAAAGGCTTGATCACGATTAAGGATATTGAGAAGCAGATTCGTTATCCATATTCCGCTAAAGACAGCAACGGACGTCTTCTTTGTGGTGCGGCAGTAGGATGTACACCAGATATCTTAAACCGTGTAGATGAGCTTGTGAAGTCTCATGTAGATGTTATCGTTATTGATACAGCACATGGACATTCAGCTAACGTATTAAAGACATTTGCTTTAGTAAAAGAGAAGTATCCTGACTTACAGGTTATTGCAGGTAACATCGCAACAGCAGAGGGAACAAAGGCCATGATCGAATGTGGTGTTGATGCCGTTAAGGTAGGAATCGGACCTGGTTCTATCTGTACAACACGTGTTGTTGCTGGTATCGGTGTTCCTCAGGTTACTGCTGTTATGGATTGCTATGAGATGGCAGATAAGTATAATATTCCAATCATTGCAGATGGTGGAATTAAGTTCTCTGGTGATGTTACAAAGGCGATTGCAGCAGGAGCGAACGTTGTTATGCTTGGTGGACTTCTTGCAGGATGTGATGAGAGTCCGGGAGAGTTTGAATTATATCAGGGAAGAAAATATAAAGTATATCGTGGAATGGGATCCATCGCAGCGATGGAGAACGGAAGTAAAGACCGTTATTTCCAGGAGAATGCAAAGAAACTTGTTCCGGAAGGAGTAGAAGGACGTGTAGCTTACAAGGGATCTGTAGAAGATACGGTATTCCAGCTCGTGGGTGGACTTCGTTCAGGAATGGGATATTGCGGAACACACACAATCGAAGAACTCAAAGAGAACGGAAGATTTGTGAAGATCTCTGCGGCATCATTGAAAGAAAGTCATCCACATGACATTCATATTACAAAAGAAGCTCCGAACTACAGTGTAGACGAGTAATTGGGAAGTTTGCAGATTTTATGCAGACTGATAATTTGGAAGTACTGCGGATATTCCGCATTACCTGACGGGATGAAAAATCACATCCCTGATATAATAAAATAATATATAGGAACGCCTTGAGGAATTCCCGGAGGTTCAGTGAGAGCTGGATCTGCCGGGAATTTCTCTTTTATACGAATATAAAACAGTTAAGACAAAATTCATAAATGGTTAAGAAACATATGGTATAATAGCTGAAATAAGAAGATGTTTGTTTTAAACGATGGAAATGAGAGAATTAAAAATCAGGAGAAATACCGAATGAGTACGTCAAGACGAAATCAGCTGGCAGGGCGGAAAACATTGCCGAAGAATACACGAAGGAAGAAAAAGCGAGGCAGGAAAATGCTGCGGATCATAATGATCCCATTAATGATTTTATTACTTTTTCTTCTTTTTAAATCCTGTATACAAAAGAAAAATCAATATGCTGATGTGGATGCTACGCAGCCGGAGATGGATGTACAGTTGTTAGATATAAATCCGTATTCCAGACCAGGGACAACAATTGACCATGTGAATGGGATTGTTGTCCATTACACAGCGAATCCGGGGAGTACAGCGCAGGATAACAGAGATTATTTTAATGGTCTCAAAGATAGCCATGAGACTTCGGCAAGCAGTAATTTTGTGATAGGATTGGAAGGAGAGATTATTCAGTGTATTCCGACCTGGGAGATGGCATATGCTTCAAATGACCGCAATGCGGATACGATTTCGATTGAATGTTGTCATCCGGATGAGAATGGAAAGTTTACTGATGCAACATACCGCTCACTTGTACAACTTACAGCATGGCTTTGTGCAAAATATGATCTGACAGCAGATCAGGTGATCCGTCACTATGATGTAACCGGAAAAATCTGTCCGAAATATTTTGTGGAGGATGAGGACGCATGGGTAGAATTCAGGAGAAATGTGCAGGATGCGTTGGAAAAACAGTAGACATCATTTCACTGAATTGTTATAATGAAATCAATTCTTGGGATCATAGAAGAATTGATTTCAAAGCTTACGGAGTTAGATGAAAATAATGTTTGAAAAATTTTTTCCAGATGAATATTTGGGGTCGACTTATAAGATCCCTTTTGAAAAACTATATGAGCAAGGATACCGGGGGGTAATCTTTGATATTGATAATACATTAGTTCCTCACGGTGCACCGGCAGATGAACGTGCAAAGAGACTGTTTCAGAGACTGAGAGAGATTGGCTTTGAAAGCTGTCTGTTGTCCAACAATCAGAAAAAACGTGTAGAGATGTTTAATCAGGAGATCCAGACACATTATATTTATAATGCGCTGAAGCCTGCAAGAAAGAATTATCTTCATGCGATGGAGATCATGGGAACAGATCGTTCTTCAACTGTATTTATTGGAGATCAGTTATTTACAGATGTGTGGGGTGCAAAACGTAGCGGTATTCCGAGCATTTTAGTTAAACCAATGAACCCCAAGGAAGAGATACAGATCGTTTTAAAACGCTATCTGGAAAAAATCGTGCTGCATTTTTATAAGAAGAGTTTACAGTGCGAAAAAAAGGTTGAAAAATAATATCATGTATTATAGAATAATATGAGATGAAATTACGTAAGCGTGTATACGCGATTTAAGGAGGATAAGGTAATGGCTAAAGTTTCAGCAGGAGACATCCGTAATGGTGTAACAATCGAAGTTGATGGAAAAGTATGTCAGGTTATTGATTTCATGCACGTAAAACCTGGTAAAGGTGCAGCTTTTGTGCGTGTTAAGATGAAAAATATTATCGACGGTGGTGTGGTAGAGACAACATTCCGTCCTACAGAGACATTTGAACAGGCTCACATTGAAAGAAAGAAAATGCAGTATCTGTACAACGATGGTGAGTTCTATAACTACATGGACAACGAGACATTTGAGCAGATTATGATCAGCGCAGATGATGCAGCAGATTCTATGAAGTTTGTAAAAGAAAACGAAGAAGTATCTATCAGCTTCTATCAGGGAAATGCATTTGCGATCGAGCCGCCGCTCAGTGTTGAACTGGTTGTAACAGAGACAGAGCCAGGTGTAAAAGGTAACACAGCTACAGGTGCTACAAAACCGGCTATCGTTGAGACTGGCGCTAAGGTTAACGTTCCGCTTTTCGTTGATCAGGGCGAGACAATCAAGATTGATACCCGTACAGGAGCATACCTCTCAAGAGCATAAGAGTTATAAGAATTCTAAATTAAATAATTATAAAAAGCCTTGCATTTTGTGCAGGGCTTTTTTATAATCTAATTACCATAATATTTCAGAAACAATTCAAGAGATGTTCTGTTATCTCAAGCGGTAGTATCACCGCAGATTTTCAAGATGATTTTTGTATATTGCTGGATAGGAAGGAGCTTTTATGACATATTTTCAGTTTATCCATGCAGTAGAGACAAAAGTAAAGAAAGAGGTGGAAGAAGAAAAAACAGTAAGCATTCATACCAATGTGAAGAATAATGGTGTGAGGAGAAGCGGTATTATGATTTCGGAAAAAGGAATCAATATTTCACCGACGATTTATCTGGAGGAGTATTTTCATCAGTTTCGGATGGGGTATCCGTTGGAACAGATTGCAAAAGATATTGTCGGATTATATGAGAAAATCCGGTTTCAGAATTCATGGGAGGACGGTGAAAAGGTAAAAGACTATGAATTTGTCAAAGATAAGATTATATACCGTCTGATAGGCAGAGAGGAGAATCGGGAGCTTTTAAAAGAAATTCCATATAAAAGTTATCTTGATCTTGCAATTATTTATTATGTACTGTTAGAGGTAGATGAATATGGCATGGCATCCATGATGGTCAGAGCAGAACATATGGATATGTGGAAAGTAACGGAAGAAGATCTGTATTACCGGGCCTCTAAGAATACCCAGGAGTTACTGCCGTATGAATTTGCACCGATGCGCACGGTGATCGAAGAATTGCTGGGACTTGGGATGGAAGAGGGACCGGCAGAAAAAATGTATATCCTGAGCAATGAAATGCGTAGCTATGGGGCTGCCATTTTGTACGAAGGCCTGCTGGAGCAGTGTGTCCGGAAGTTCCCGGGAGATGTATTCGTGATCCCAAGCAGTGTGCATGAGACCATTATTGTGGCTGAAAGCGAAGCGCCGGGCAGAGAAGAACTGGGAAGCATGATCGAGGAGATCAATGAGACACAGGTAGAGGCGGAAGAAGTACTTTCGGACAGGGCATATTATTATGACCGGGAGAGTGGAAAAGTGGTTTTCTCCGATTTTGGAGAGCTTCTCTTTACCCATTTCGGCCTCTCC
>ENA-ORTY01002531-ORTY01002531.1-human-gut-metagenome-genome-assembly--contig:-NODE-2531-length-17301-cov-4.978198_pt1 | contig 17301 bp, 25 predicted proteins | sample MGYA00241917_ERZ509198 | MGnify/ENA primary metagenome ERZ509198 (study PRJEB26280, sample SAMEA2338857) | human gut metagenome | biome: human gut; feature: human-associated habitat; material: faeces...
GACGGGAGTTTCGTATGCACCCGAAAACCGTCAGCTAACAGTTGATAAGTGATTTAGTTCCTTATCACTGTTAAGCCAAATTCTGCTGGGCTTTTTTCTTATTCCCCGAGGGTAAATGTTTTGGAACCTTTGTTGTTGCTGCTAGAAAGGAATCCTTCAACTTCTACAGTAACAGGGTCGGTAGTGTTAGGGAGAACATAGGATTGTTTGACGGTTATGGAGTATCCTGGTTGAACATCCTTAAAGGAAGTATCGAAATCATCATCCAGTGAAATAATGCTGGAATCCAGCTCAACTCCGTTCTGGAAAGCCTGATCCATAATACAGGTTTCAAAGTTTTTATTTTCTGTTGAATTATTTACCAAAATATACTCTACACTTAAACAAGGCTCTCCTGCATAATTGGTTTCGGTCTGAGCACTGGCAATTAAAACATCAACATCGCCCAAATTTACACCAATAATTGAATTCATAGGAAAACTTTCTGGTGGATAAGAGATTGTGTTAAGTTTTGTTGAGTCCTCAGCGTTTGGAGCGGAAAGTTCGATAGTGCTGTCTGGACCGTACACCATTGTTGAGAGGAGATAAGGAACGAGGGCATCAGATGCAGCATAATTATAGAAATCAGCGTCTGAGGGGTCGCCTTGGAAGGTTGCCTTTTTATAATCATCTTCCAGAATCAATTCCTTGATAGGGTAGCTTTCTTGTGATTGAACAAATTTGTTGTAATTGGATACGGAATCCGCAATGTATTTATCAATTCCAGATTTTGGGATTGTACAGTTTGCAGAAGCATCGGCATTTTTTTTAAAGTTACTTGCTCCATAGTCCTCTAGAGCGGCAAATGTGTTGTCTGGAAGGAGTGGAACAACATAATTGTAATAGCAAGGAATATAAAGTTCTATCGTTTCCTCGACATCCGGCTTCTCTTCGGGCTTGGTTTCTGGTTGAGTGTTTTCAACTGCTTCAGCTGATGTGGTTTCTGACGAAGCCGGTTCTTCAGCCGGGGTGGAACCACAAGCGGATAGCAACAACAAAGATGCGAGTGCAGCCGCGATGGTTTTCTTTAGTTTCATAAAAAAATCCTCCTCCGATTGACAAATTTCGCCAATCTATTATAATAGATTATGAGGAGAAGGTGAACACACATTTCCTCTGGAACAGAAGACCTGTTCCACAGCCGCTTTCGGGGGTAGGAGCCCGGAGGCGGCTTTTTGTTGGATCTTATTAACAAAAGTCAAGACTATCAAATCGGAATTTATTTTCTATATAACGCCCTATACCATCTAAACCAGGGAATAATGTTTTTTCATTGATTCCAATATCATCTAGTGAACGGAGAATTTTTTTCTTGTTATTTGCAGGCACATTAAACTGCCATAAACAAGTATTTTCGTTGAGTTCAATAGAATTTGTAATAGATTTTGGTATAAGTTTATCCAATGGCTCTTCTTTCTTTCCCCAGACCATAAAATAACTTCCTTGTGCGCTCATTCTGGAGTCAACGTAAGATGGAGTATAAATAATAGGATAATTAAGGTCAGATTTCCCTTCAAGAAGTTCTTTAATGCAGGTGATTCGGTCTTTGATTGGGTGGGATAAGTTTTGATTAGGTACAGTGATTCTTTCATAGTTTTTTTGATTTAGTACCCAAACAACTCCGGGAGTATTAGGATTATTTTTACAACAAAAATATAATGCTACAAGAGGATTAGAACTCCAATCTAAAAGCCTTGTGGGAACCCCAAAATGTTGAGCATATTCAGCCCAATGAACATAATCATCAGAAGGGGTGGTAAGATAGGCACTAGCTTCTTGAATAAAGGATTTCAATAAAACCATTTCGATGGCATATGTTGTATATATCGCTTTTTCACTAGCGTTTTTTCTAAAGACACCTGGAAGGAGTTGATATTCGTTGTTCGACATTCCTCGAAACAAAAAGGAATTATCTACTGGGTTTTTAATAGGTTGTGCGTTAAAATAATCATCAACTAGATATTGTAAGGCGCTGTCTTTTAACTGTTCGATAGATACTAAGTATTCATTTAACGAGCTTATAGTGTTTCCTTTCAAAATATCACCCCGAGAATTGAAATTTTAATGTTATCCCCTATTACAATACATCGTAATAGGGGATAGGTAGGTTATTTCATGTGTCGTTTCAAAACTTCTGTCAGCTGCTCTTTGTACTTCTCAATATCGTACAGGCTTTCCAGTTGGAATACCTGTTCTTTTTTATTTTCATCTGGGATAATCAGCGACTTTCTATTTTCGCTCAGCCTCAAACGGCAGATCCAGCGCCAAGTGTTGTTTTGATAGAGAATATTAAGATAAGAAGCAGTATCTTTATATGTAATATTGTCAGGGGAGACAACATCTTTTAAAAGGTTTTTGATAATAAAATACGCTTCTTTTTCCTCTTCTGTTGTAATAATTTTAGGTGTAGCGGGAGCTTCTTCTTGTTGAGCTTCTGCTTCGGGTGATGCTTTAATGGAGGTGTTTTCCTGGTTGTCATTACTCAGCGCGGACTGGATACGGTCGTTCATCAGCTCACTGATATATCCGTTCAATGCTTTTTTCAAGATAGGGCGGAAATGGTCGATAACATTGGCTGTTTTAATGCCGTCATAGATGGAGCTGAGGAAAAAGCGAACAGATTCATCCGATGGATTTTGCAATTCATCAGAGATTTTTTACGAAACTCGTAGGTGTATTTAAGCTCAGATGCTGCATCGAATATTTCTGCCTCATTGAAATTTTCTTTGCAGAATTTTTTGAGTTCCGTGACCTGAGTTTCCTTTAAATCAAGGAGATTGATATCAAGGAAGGGAGTTTCATCCATCTTATTAGGTTCTTCTAAATCGGTGTAAAAGCGATAATATTGCCCATTGGTTAGGATAGCAAATTTGGCGTTGCAGGTTGCGAAGTAACGGAATAACTGAGAATCGTGCTTTTCGAGCTTTTCACCAATCCACTTTGCTTCAATTAGGATGACAGGCTCCCCCTCTTGAAGGATGGCATAATCGACTTTTTCCCCTTTTTTGATTCCAACATCAGCAGTGAATTCTGGGATGAATTCATCTGGATTGAATACATCATATCCTAAAAGTGAGAAAAACGGCATAATAAGGGAAGTTTTTGTAGCTTCTTCGGTTTGAATGTTGTCCTTTAGCCCTTCCACTCGTTTGCTGAATTGTTTCAAGCGGTCAATAAAATCCATATTATTTCCTCCTTGTTGTTAAAAAGGCGTTTTTTATACGTTAACACCTCCAAGTTAATCTTGGAGGTGTTTTTTTGATTTGATATATCCTACATAATTCAGGACTTCGTGAAGCTCATCTTCTGAAAGAGAAGAACACATTTTTACAAGCTTGTCCAACATTTCAGATGGTTGTAGGGATTTTTCTGCTTCATCGGCTCCAAGCAGGTAACCTGCGGGGACGCCAAAGATTTCACTGAGCTTAACAATCATTTCTGGATTGGGGGTGGATTTGGCAGTTTCCCATTTTGCAACAGTTTGCTGGCTGACAAATATAAGGTCAGCAAGTCCTTTTTGCGATAATCCGCTTTTATTTCTTAATTCTTTCAATCTTAAATCAAATGACAAGAAAATCATCCTTTCCTTATCTATTAGTTTACTACTTTTTGTGGTATTTTAAAAGAAAAAACAATAAAAAGTGGTTGACAACAACCATAAGTAGTAGTATAATAACAACATAAGGTAGTTAAAGAACAACAAAAAGGGGTGATGGGATGAATGGAATTAAATATTTCAGAGAAAAAGCTCAGTTAACACAAATGGAGTTAGCTCACCGGATAGGTGTGAGTCAAAAAGCTGTAGCTAAATGGGAGGTTGGCAAAAGCTTCCCGAAAGCAAGCAATCTCTTAAAGTTATCTGATACGCTTAATTGTTCGGCGGACGAACTATTACGTCAGGATAAAGAAAACCATCTTTTATCAATCATACCAAACGAGGAGGAAAAATAACATGGGACAAAACCCAACGAAAGCCGCTGGTAACATCTATTGCCAGAAAAGAAAAGAAGCGGCGAAGTTTAACGACCGGCTCAACAGCAGGGAAGGTGCTTCCGAACTGCTGGGAGTATCACCTTCAACCCTCGCAGACTACGAACTGGGAATTACCAAAGTGATTCCGGTAGATGTGGTTGTCAAGATGGCAGAGGTGTACAACGCACCGGAGCTGATGCCGCATTATTGCCACAACGAGTGCCCGCTGGGGGACTTGTGTTCCCAGGAGCCAAAGCTCAAAAGTCTGGACCGAGCGGTGATTCAGCTTTTAGCATCACTGAGATTAGGCGAGGGTGCAGGAGAAAACCTGCTTGCCATTGTAGCGGATGGAGAGATTTCATCAAACGAAGAGCAGCAGTTGCAGGAAAGCATGGTGATGCTGGACAGTCTTGCTCACTGCATTGCCGAGCTGCAATTAAGGATTCGGAAAGGAAGGTGATTTTATGGAATTTAAGACAGAATTAAAAACAAAAGACGGAAAAGTGGTTCCGAAGGAATCAATATGGAAACCACAGGAAGCAGCCTGCCGGCTGATGGCAGATGCTATTCGGCGTAAGTATCTGGAAGAAGTTGCAAAAGCGCAAAAGAGTTAGGAGGAAGAACCATTGAAGCGAACAGCAATCATCCTCTGTATGTGCCTGCTGGCAAGCGGATGTGCTCCCAGAACGGTGATAGAGGATGCAGATCCAACGGAACCGCCAGTAATGTTGACACTGGCAGAGGAACCAAAACCGGTTTCCTACCAAGTATGCACACAGATTGCTCCGGCAGTACAGGTAAAGACCTACCGAGATATATCGCTTAGCCATGAACTACAAGATATAGCAGATAAGGCTTGCGAAGATTACAAAATACCACAAGATGTGCTGTATGCGGTGATGAAAGTAGAGAGTGGATATAAAGTAGATGCTCAAAACGGCAGCTGCTACGGGCTGATGCAGATACACACCATCAATATGGAGTACCTCAGCAGTAACATCGGTACGACCGACCTCACCGACCCAGAGCAAAACATCCAGGCAGGGGCATATATCCTTGGTGGCTATCTCGAAAAGTACAGCCTGCCGGACAGCTTGATGGCTTACAATCTCGGCGAGGGTGGAGCAAAACGGCTCTGGAAGCAGGGCGTACACGAAACAGGGTACACCCGAAAGGTGCTGGAAAGCATCGAAGGAAACAAAATTTAAGGAGGAAGAGCAATGTTTGAGCTGATGTACTTAATCGCACTGCCAAGCCTGTTCCTGCTGCTTCTGTGCGGGCTTTATGGCTTAACGACATGGTTTTCCATGCAAAAAGAAAAAGCCCTGACAAAACGTCAGAGCCGAGCAAAAGCAAACGGAAAGGTTGTTCCACCGACCGAAGTGACCAACCTTTCCGTATACGGGAACTAAAGGAATTAGTTCTTTCCCATTGTACACCATTTTATTAAAAAATGCAAGGGAGGAAAAATGACGTGAGAGATTGGACAAGCGAAAACGAGCGCTACGATGCACAGTGCAGGGAACCGCAAGGAATCGTTTGCTCCCAGTGCGGAGAGCGATGCAGTGAAGAGAGAATCACCTATCTGGATGGCAATCCGATTTGCGACGATTGCCTAAAGGAGTACATCGAAGAGTACAGCAAAAGCCATGCAGAAGATTTTACAGAAGACTTTATCTCCGAAAATCTGGATGAACGCTCCGCTGACTACTGGGAGAACGACATGAGCGACCAGCAGAGGAAAGAAGTCATGCGGCTGGCTTACTTACAAGCAAAACAGATGCACAAGGAGTACCACGCACACGACATCGAGGAGAGCGACCGTGAGTTTTGCTTTGCATCGGACGACTACACAGATTTTGTGAGGGACAGGCTATGCTGGTAGATAATCGGACAGATTGGCTCAAGGCACGGCGGAAAGGGATTGGCGGCAGCGATGCCGCCAGCGTCCTCGGAATCTCCCCTTGGAAAAGCAATGTGCAACTGTGGGAAGAAAAAACCGGAATCACAGAGCCGGAAGATATTTCGGACAAAGAAGCGGTTTGCTTTGGGAAAGAATCAGAAGCAGCAATCAGAAGGCTGTTTGAGCTGGATTTTCCACAATTCCATGTTGATTATGATGAATTTGGCATGAAAGCAAATGAACCGGATTGCCCTTTTATCTTTGCAACACTGGATGGAGAGCTTACCGACCAGAATGGCAGGAAGGGGATTTTGGAAATCAAAACTACCGAAATCCGACGCTCTGTTGATTGGAAGAAGTGGAGCGGGCAGATACCGGATTACTACTATGCGCAGATTGTCCACCAGATGCTCTCCACAGGATATGAGTTTGCAATCCTGAAAGCCAGAATCCGGGAACGCAGCGAGTATGGCTGAAAGGTAACAGTCCGGCACTACCGCTTCGAGCGATGCGATATGCTGGAGGACATTGCTTACTTAAAAGAAAAAGAAATCGCCTTTTGGCAGGCGGTACAAACCAAAGTCAGACCGGCGTTGATTTTGCCGGAGATTTAAAGGAGGAACAAGGAATGGAAGTCAGACTGACACCTTCAATCGAGCAGGTTATCCCGCCGCAAATCAGCTTCAACTTCGAGGAAATCAAAGAGGAGCTGGCAGGCAAATTACAGGTTTACCAGCAGATGGTAGTTACCGAGGGTGGAATCAAAGAAGCCAAGGCAGACAGAGCAAACCTTAACAAATTTAAAACTGCTCTTTCCGACAGTAGAAACTCTGTAAAGTGCCAGTGGAATCAGCCCCTTACCGAGTTTGAGGACAAGATGAAAGAGCTGGAACAGATGGTGGATGCTCCGATCAGCGCCATCGACAGACAAATCAAGGCTTTTGACGAAATCAAAAAGCAGGAGAAGCGGCGGGCGATTGAGGAGTTTTTTGCAGAAAACATCGGGGAATTAGAAGAAATCTTGCCTCTTGCAAAAATATGGAATGAGCGTTGGCTCAATGCCACCTATCCGGTAAAGGATATTGAGCGTGAGATTTTGGAAGCTATCCGCAAAACCCACAACGACATTGGTATTATCGTAGCAATGCAGCTACCCTGCACCGAACAGATGATTTCCACCTACTTGGATACGCTGGACATGAGTGCGGCGATGGAAGAAAAGCACCGTTACGAAGAAGCTCAGAAAGCGAAAGCTAGGCTGGAAAAGCAGCAGGCTGAGCCGGTAGTAGTAAAGCCGCAACCAGTAGCGGTTGAACCAGAAGTTGAGCCGGAAAGAATCGCAGAAGAACCCAAAATCAGCGCACAGCCAGACCTTCAGGTTCTGGATTTTCGTGTATGGGTAACACCGGCACAAAAGCAGGCGCTTAGAGAATTTCTGATTCGCAATCACATTCGATGTGGGAGGGTTGAGTAATGGCAAATAGCTTGGTAAAAGGTGAGAAAAAACAGCCGTCGTTCAGCGTGTTTTTAACACAGGATGCAATCAAAAAGAAAATCAATGAAGTAATTGGTGGCAAAGGCGGACAGCGGTTCATGACCGCTATCCTTTCCGCAGTTACCAACTCCCCGGCGCTGCAGGAATGTGAATCAATGTCTATCCTGAATTGTGCGTTCCTGGGTGAGGCTTTGAATCTTTCCCCTTCTCCGCAGCTGGGACAGTATTACATGGTGCCGTATAAAAAGAAGGACAGAAACGGCAATGTTTTAGCGGTAATCGCTCAGTTCCAGCTTGGCTACAAAGGTTATATTCAGTTGGCAATCCGCTCTGGATATTACAAAAAAATCAATGTGATTGCCATCAAAGAAGGGGAACTGAAACACTTTGATCCTCTCAACGAGGTAATCGAGGTAGAAATTATTCAGGATGAGCGTGAGAGGGAGCAGGCAAAGACGATTGGCTACTATGCCATGTTTGAGTATCTGAATGGGTTCCAGAAGGCAATGTATTGGAGTTACGAAAAGATGCAATCGCACGCTGACCAATACTCGCAGGCATACAGTGCAGAAGCACACCAAAGAATTTTAAGAGGGGAAGTTCCTCAAAAAGATATGTGGAAATACTCCTCTTTCTGGTACAAGGATTTTGATGCTATGGCATACAAAACGATGTTGCGCCAGCTGATTTCCAAATGGGGCATCATGTCTACGGAACTTCAGATGGCGATGGAAAACGATATGGCAGCTATCCGGGATGATGGCACACCGGAGTATGTAGATAACGATACGACACCGATTGAGCCTGCACAGGCTCCGGTATACGAGGCACAGTCAACAGAGATTCCGACCGGAAACAACATCGAGGATGATTTCTTCGCAGGGCTGGAACCGCCGCCGGAACGATAAAGCAAAAGGAGGATAGGGACAATGGAGGAAGGATGGCTTTCAGGGTACATACAGGACTATGATGGGCAGGCTTTAACTCTCATTGTCCCTTTTTCCGATTCAGAGTACATCAAAACCCATAGTGTTACAGAGTGCTCTGTGAGGGTCGAGGACGGTCGGAGAATCAGCGCAGTACAAAGACGCAAAGTTTACGCTCTTATCCGCGATATTGCCGACTGGACGGGCTACGAGCCGCAGGAGCTGAAAGAATTGATGAAGTACGATTTTATATCCCAGCAGGAGGACGGAACACAATACTTTAGCCTGTCCGATGCAGACATGACAACAGCAAGAAACTTCATCACTCACCTGATTGACTTTTGTGTTACCAATGCCATTCCTTGCAAGGTCAGCCTTTTGGAGCAGTGCGAGGATATAGAAAAATATCTATATGCCTGCGTTGCCAATCGCAGATGCGCTGTTTGTGGCAAAAAGGCAGACATTCACGAAGTGGAGCGAGTAGGCATGGGGCGAGACCGCAGGAAGATGCACCACCTAGGGCAGTTGGTTGAGCCGTTATGCCGACAGCATCATCAGGAGGTAGACCAGATGGGGCAAAAGAGCTTCGACGAAAAATATCATTTGCAGGGCATTAGATTGGATGAACAGCTTTGCAAAATCCTGAAATGGAGGAAATAGAATGCTGAACAGGGTAGTTTTAATGGGGAGGCTGACCGCTGACCCAGAGTTAAAGAAAACAACGAGTGACCTTTCTGTGCTATCGTTCACGGTAGCGGTTGAGCGCAATTACAGCGGCAACAAAGACAAACAGACAGACTTCATCAACTGCGTTGCATGGAGACAGACGGCAGAGTTCATCAGCCGGTACTTCTCCAAAGGCAAGATGATTGCACTGGAAGGTTCCATTCAGGTCCGCAACTATACGGACAAGAACGACAACAAACGGCAGGCGGTAGAAGTTCTGGTATCTCAGGTATATTTTGCCGGTGACAACTCCCAGAGACAGGAACCAGCAGCGGATACAAAGAACTATCCTCCAATCACTTATTCTTCCGGAGCTCCTGAGGACTTCACCGAAGTTCCGGGAGAAGAAGATGACTTGCCGTTTTGATGCAAGGAGAACGACCGATGAAAAACAATTTATTTACTGAGCGACTTAATGAAATAAGGCGGCGAAAAAAGATTACACAAGTTGATATGGCTAAAATTCTTTGCGTTACTCCTCAGGCAATGTCAAATTACTTTCGCGGCAGGGAAGTGACATTTGATTTATTGGTGATGATTTGCGAAGAATTTGATGTTTCTGCGGATTATATGCTGGGCTTAACGGACATTCCGAAAAATTATACAGATCAACAGTTAGCAGAAGAAAATCAGTACTTGCGAAATCAGCTAAAAAATATACAAAGTATCATTATCGAGACGAGAGGTATTTAAATGGCACGTCCGCAAAAGGAAGGTTTGGAGTACTTTTCTTTGGATGTGGATTTTTTCTCGGACCGCAAAATCAAGATTTTAAAAGGCAGGTTCGGTGCAGATGGCATCACTTATTATCTATACCTGCTGTGTGAGATTTACAAGGGACATGGCTATTACCTGGAGGTAGACGAGGATTTTGATTATATTACATCCTCTGAGCTGGGTATGAGCCCTGAAAAAATAGGGCAGATGAGGAAATTCTTATTGGAACGGTCACTGTTTGATAACAAACTTTTTCAGTCGGACACTATCCTCACGTCCACCTCAATACAGAGACGATTTCAGTTGGCTGTAAAGTCCCGAGCCAGTAAAAACCCGGTCGTCGTCAATCCAAAGTTTTGGCTTCTTTCAAAAGAAGAAACGCAAAGCTTTATTAAAATGCACCCTATTTTAAATAATTCCGAGAAAAAACCCGATTATTCTCAGAAAAACCCCGAGGATTCCGAGAATAACGCCATAAAGAAAAGGAAAGAAAATGTAGTAGTAGTTGTAGTAAAGGAGAGGGAAGAAATTTTGCAGTGTTTTGAGCAGAATATCGCGGTCGCAACGGTGGCAGTCAAAAAGAAGATGGACGCCTATCTGCAAAAACTGTCTCCCGAGCTGATGCAGGCAGCCATCGAATATTCGGCACTGATGGGCGCAAAGGGCTGGCGGTATGTGCAGGCGGTGTTGGATAGCTGCATTGAGCGCGGGATTTCCACCCCGCAGGAGTTTGAAGAGAAGTGCCGCAGACACAGCCGCAGCCAAAAAGCTGCCGAGGACAGAGCCGCTGCACAAAACAAAGCAGCGCCGGACAAGCGCAGCTGTCTTTCGTCCCAGCCATCCCCGCCTGCCAGATCGGGCGACGGCAGCGAATCGAGCATCGACTTTGAAGCCATCCGGCAGTATATGACCCATGGCAGCACGGACCAGACACTGTGCAGCAGTTGACCGCACCGTCCTGTCACAATGGTGCGGGATTGTGGAAGGTCTATACATTTGATGGAGAACGTCTACGATGTATCGTGCCATGCAAAGATATTGTTTTAAAATCACGTCAAGGTTTTGGTGTGATTTTTTTGTGTCTGCGATTCTGCAAAATTTGCGCGGCGGCTGTATTACAATAAACAAAACGGGCAGCGGTTCTATTGCAGGATGCCGCGGCATACCTTTTGTTAAGTCCCGGACGAATGGAGGAAGAGCAAAATGGACAGGACACTCGAACGGATGCTGCAAAAGCTGTCGCTGCCGATTCGCCGCCAGCTGCAAGCAGTTCCGGCAAGCTGCTGGGAGCAGGTGCAGGAAATCCGCCTGCAACAAGGCAGAGAGCCGTATCTGGTGGTGGCGGGCAGACCGATGCGCTTAGGGCAGCTGCTGCATCGACCGATTTCAACCGAGCCGGTACAGCCGCAGCAGTTACAGGAGAGCTTTGCCGCCCTGTGCGATTACTCGGTACACACCTGCCTGCCGCAGCTGCTGGAGGGCTATCTGACGGTGGAGGGCGGGCACCGCATCGGCATCGGAGCCACCGCCGTGATACAAAACGGCAGACTTTGCTCGGTGCGGCAGGTAAGCTCCTTAAATCTGCGCATCGCGCATTGCATCGCCCATCCCAGCGCGCACCCAGCGTCGCTGTCCATCGAGCCGCTGGCAGAACAGCTGTTTTCCCGCGGGCTTTGCTCGGTGTTGGTGGCAGGCGAGCCGGGCAGCGGAAAGACCACCCTGCTGCGCGCGCTGTCCCGTTGGCTGTCAGGGCGGTGGAAGGTGACAATAGTGGACGAGCGGGAAGAACTGTATGAGCCAAATTTTTCTGCGCAGGACGGGCTGTGCTGCATGGATTTTCTGCGCGGCTTTCCCAAGGCGCAGGGCGTGTTGCAGGCGGTGCGCACCCTCTCCCCGCAGGTGATTGTCTGCGACGAGCTGGGCGACTGCGAGGAGGTGCAGCAGCTGTTGTATGCGCTCAATACCGGTGTTTGTCTGCTGGCTTCCATCCACGCGGGCAGCCGCGAACAGCTCTGCCGCCGCCAGCCGTTTTTGCAGTTGCAGGCAAGCGGCAGCCTGGACCGGGTGCTGCTGCTGCGCGGCGCCTCCCACCCCGGTCAGGTGCAGGAGATATTAGAGATTCACCCCTCCGCTTCATCACTTTAGGCGTATCGTTCACCTCGCTGGTACTGTCACAACAGTGACAGTACACTCCACGCCGCAGGTGTGGAGTGTACCCCTCCGCTTCATCCTCAAGAGGATGAAGCACCTCCCCTTGTTAAGGGGAGGCAACGCTACGCCTTTGGCGTATCGTGCCACTTTTCCTGTCGGAAAAGTGCTGGATTGTGGAAGGTCTATATATTTGATGTAGAACGAAGATATGACGCAGTTACGCCGAAGGCGTATCACTCCACACCGCAGGTGTGGAGTTCTCCCCTTCACAAGGGGAGATTTCCGCTAGGACAGAGGGGTAAAACATCAAGACTTCGTCTTGCTGTGCAACGCCACGTCTATGACGTGGCGTGCCACTGTCACCACAGGTGACAGTGCTGGATTGCGGAAGGGCTACACATCACGCAAGCGTGCTGTGCCACTTTTCCTAACGGAAAAGTGCAGGACTGTGCAACGTCTATCCATCTATATCACGACCATGCAGGATGGTGCAAGGGACCGGGGTTTTCATCACGAAAGGAAGGTGGAGCGAATGGGAAGTCTGTCGATGGTGGGCAGGGTGCTGCTGCTGGTCGGGTGTACGGCGGCGGGCAACTATTTGGCTGCCCGTCCCATGCGCCGCTATCGGGAGTTGATGGACGCCGCCCAGCTGGTGGGTGAGCTGCAAAGCCGCCTGCAATACAGTCTGCTGCCCGCAGCCGAGCTGCTCGAACAGCTCTCGCAGGAGCCGCGCTTTTGTGCGCTGCCCTATCTGCGGCGGTTTGCGGCGGGGAAGACGGATTTCCCACAGCGGTGGCAGCGGGCGGTGCAGGACTGCGGCGGCGAGTTTGATGCAGACTCCCGCGCGCTGCTTGCCCGCATCGGCGAGATACTGGGTGCATACGACTTAAGCCAGCAGAGCCGACAGCTCAGCTGGGTGCAGCAGCAGCTGGAGCAGGGCGCACAGCGCATTTTGCAGGAGAGCGCCCACGAAAAAAGGATGTACGCCGCTTTGGGCCCGCTGCTGGGGATGGCGCTGTGCATTTTAATCGGATAGCAAAGCGAAAGGAGAACAAGCAAGATGGACGTCGATTTGATTTTTAAGATAGCTGCCATCGGCATCATTGTTTCGGTGCTCAACCAGGTGCTGATTCGCTCGGGCAGGGAGGAGCAGGCGACCATGACCACCTTAGCCGGGCTGATCGTGGTGTTGATGATGATGATTGAACAGATCAGCCTGTTGTTCGAGACGGTGAAGTCGGTGTTCGGGCTGTAGGAGAGGAGGGGCGCAGGATGCTTTCGGTGATTGGTTTTGCTTTGTGCGCCGCTGCCGTCAGCGTGCTGCTGCGGCAGTTTCGCCCGGAGCTTTCGATGGTGCTGTCTGCCGTCTGCGCGGTGGGACTGCTCGGCTGGCTGCTGACAGAGTGTGAGCCGGTGCTGGAGACGGTGCGGCAGTTTTTATCCGCCTGCACCGGAAATTCTCTGGAAACGGGTCAGCTGCTGCTGCGCGCCCTGGGACTTTGCCTGACGACACAGTTTGCCTGCGACGTCTGCAAGGACGCGGGGGAAACTGCCATCGCCGCCCGTCTGGAAACGGCGGGCAGGGCAGCACTGCTGCTGTTGGCGATGCCGCTGTTCTCCTTGCTGCTGGAGCAGGCGCTGTCGCTGCTGGGCTGTTGAGGAGGTAGATGATGAAACGAACCCTTGTGACAGCGCTGTTGCTGCCGTTCTTCCTACTGACCGTCGGCAGCCTTGGCTGCAAAGCCGCAGCCTTGCCTTTGTCCGCTCCGGTTGCAGCCGCAATGGCAGAGGAAGGTCTGACGGTTAACCCTTCCACCATTCAGCACTTTTCCGTTAGGAAAAACGGCACGACACATCGAAGATGTGGCGCAGCACACTTGCGTGATGTTCCTCCCCTTACCAAGGGGAGGTGCTTCATCCCATCGAGGATGAAGCAGAGGGGTAATACTCCACGCAAGTGTGGAGTGTACGGTCACTGTCGTGACAGTACCAGCGAGGTGAGCGCTGAATGTGCTGAATGTATAGATATTCCACCAACTCGCACTGTTGCGGCAGCAACAGTGGCACAGCACGACGAAGTCGTGATGTGCCTCCGTCAGCCTTCGGCTGCCACCTCCCTCTGCGAGGAAGGTCTGAGTAGCACGCAGCAAAGCGCCTGCTATTCGCAGCAGGCGGGTGCGCTCGAGCAGCTGACCCGCCAAAAGACCCGACAGCTCTGGGAGGAGCATCTTTCGGATGCGCTGCCGCAGACCGCCCAACAGCAGCTGGAGGATTGGTACGGGCAGGAGCCGTTCGAGCAAAACAGATGGGACTGGGGAGAGGTTTGGCAGCAGCTGAATCGCTCGATACAAGACAAGCTCCGCACGCTGCTGCACGAGCTGCTCGATGAACCGCTGCGGCTGCTGGGGACCCTGATTGGGATGGTGGTGCTGTGCGCCGTTCTGGGTGCGCTGCGGCAGAATGGGACCACTTCGGGGATGGACGAGCCGTTCGGCGTGGTCGCTGCTGCCTCGGCGCTGGTGCTGCTGGGAGAGCCGGTCTTTGGCTGCGTGGAGCGCACGGTGCAGTCGCTGCGGGAATGTTCGCTCTTTGTGATGTCCTTTGCGCCGGTGCTCAGCGGGATTTTGATTGCGGGCGGCAGTCCGGCTTCGGCGGGCGCTTACAACCTGATGCTCTACTTTGTGTCCCAGCTGCTGGCAGAGCTTGCCTCCAAAACCCTTCTGCCGCTGCTGGGTGTCTACCTTGCGCTGTGCATCCTTTCGCCGCTGGCGCCTTTTTTGCAGGTCGGGCAGCTGACCCGCGCCATCCACCGGCTGACCTGCTGGGGACTGGGGGTGCTGACCACCCTTTTCGTGGGCATCCTCTCGCTGCAAACGGTGATCGGCTCGGGCGGGGACGGCATACTGCTGAAAACCTCCAAATTTCTGGTGGGCAGCTTTGTGCCGGTCATCGGCGGGACGCTGTCGGATGCAATGGGAGCTGCCCGAAGCTGCCTGCATCTGATGAAGGGTCTGGTCGGCTCGTTGGGGATGGCGGTTGCGGTGCTGACCTTTCTGCCGGTGCTTATCGAGGTGACCGGCTGGTATCTGATGCTGCACACGGCGGCATGGGCGGCGCAAATGCTCGATTGCAGCCGGATGAGCAGCGTCTTGCGCTCGGTCGCAAGTGCGTTTTCCATCCTGCTGGCGCTGGTGGTCTGCTTTGGACTGCTGGTGCTGGTGTCCACCACCATGGTGTTGTCGGTCGGGGTGGCGTAGCTGCATGGTATCTGTGCGTTATCTCAATCTCAGATGGATCAGTTGCACCAACCTGCACTTTTCCGTTAGGAACAGTGGAACAGCAAGACGAAGTCTTGATGTTTTACCCCTCTGTCCTATCGGACATCTCCCCTTGTGAAGGGGAGACTATGACCTCAAGCAACCTCTTTGCACACATGGGAGCTTTTATGCCTCCCCTTCGCAAAGGGGAGGTGCTTCATCCTCTTGAGGATGAAGCGGAGGGGTGAACGCCACGCAAGCGTGGCGTGTACGGTCACCAAGGTGACCGTACCAGAGAGGGGTGATACGCCACGCAAACGTGGCGTATACTGTTACCATTGTGACCGTACCAAATGAGTAAAACACAAAAGAGAATCAAGGAGGTAAAAATCCATGCAGGCAATCACACAATGGGCGGCAGGCATCTGCTTTGCCATCGCAGCGGCGGGCATCTGCGGGATGCTGGTGCCTCAAAACGCTTTGGGCAAAACCTTTCGGATGCTGCTGTCGGTGTTTTTTCTGTGCAGCGTGCTTTCTCCGCTGCGATCCTGTTCGCAGTTGCGGTCCTGTTCGCAGCTGGAACTGCCCGCCGTCGACACACCGCCCGAGCAGCTTGCCGAGGAGATTTCTCAACAGCTCGAAGAGCAGTTGACCGACCGAATTGCCCAACAGCTGGCAGAACAAGCCGAACCGCCGCTGACAGAAGAGCAGGCGGCGCAGGGATAGTCCGCATAAAATCAAACGGCACGGAACCGTTTTTTTGACACAACGCAGGCATAACCGCTGCCGCTGGTGGCATAGAATGGGAACAAAACCGCCGACAGCAACTGCGGCAAGGGGAGAACAGCAAAAGCCAAAAAGGAGGAAGGGCAAAATGCAGCAACAGCAAACCGAGCGATGGACACAGCAGATGCAGCAGATGTACGAGCGGGTGGCAGAGTGGCTCAAAGGCTTTTGGCAGACCCTTTGCACCCTCTGGCAGGACCCGCACAAGCGGGTGCGCCTGATGGTGGCAGCGGGCTTTGCCGGGATGGGGCTGATCCTCTGCTCCCGGCTGTGCCAGCCGCCAAAGGACGAGGGCAGACCGATGCCAGCCGCACAAACAACCGAAACCGCGCCGGAAGCTTCGCTCGAGCAGCAGCTTGCCGAAAATCTGGGTCGGATGCTCGGGCAGCTGGAAGGTGCGGGCGAATGTCAGGTGATGGTGACCCTGCGCCAAAGCCCGCGGACGGTGTACGCCAGCGAGCAGAACAGCCGCGCACGCTCGTCAGGGGAAATCTACCCCATCGACCAGGAGCAGCAGAACAAGCCGGTGCTGGTGCGGGACGCCCAGGGTGTGACCCGCCCGCTGGTGGAAGCAACGCTGGCAGCGCAGGTCAACGGGGTGCTGGTGGTCTGCCCGGGCGCAAACAGTGCGCGGGTCTGCCAGCAGATTACCGAGGCGGTGACAACGGTGCTGGGAATCAAAAGCACGCAGGTCTGCGTGTTTGCCGGCAACCGATGAAACCATAGAAAAACAGTCTTGCAGGAGGTAAGGATATGAACATGATTGTAGGAAAAAAACAGATCGTTTTAGCTTCGCTGGTGGCAGCGCTGGGAGTTGCCGTCTACTTAAATTACCAGTTTGCCGGGGAGGACCTGGAGCTGGTCACCGCCAACACCACCCAGCAGACGGCGGTGGAAGGCGCGCTGGAGGAAACGCAGGAGCAGGAGCATTACGGCGACGCGCAGTTTGTGGACAGCAAGCAGGTCGCCCAGAACGCGCAGGAGGACGGGGAATATTTCTCGCAGGCGCGGCTGACCCGCCAAAAGACCCGCGACCAGGCGCAGGAGGCATTGCAGGTGATGCTGACCGACACCGCCCTGACCCAGGAACAGAAGGATGAGCTGACTGCCCAGGCAGGCGGGATGGTGCAGGCAATCGAAACCGAGGGCAGAATCGAAAACCGCATCAAGGCAAAGGGCTTTGACGAGTGCATGGTCTACTGCTCAAGCGAGAAGGTGGATGTCATCGTCAAAGCGCCCGAGTTGCAGGAGGGACAGGTGGTGCAAATCCGCGACATCATCCTGGGAGAAACTAAGGTTCCGGTGGAAAATATCTCGATTGCATCTGTC
>ENA-ORTY01002539-ORTY01002539.1-human-gut-metagenome-genome-assembly--contig:-NODE-2539-length-17257-cov-2.163644_pt1 | contig 17257 bp, 8 predicted proteins | sample MGYA00241917_ERZ509198 | MGnify/ENA primary metagenome ERZ509198 (study PRJEB26280, sample SAMEA2338857) | human gut metagenome | biome: human gut; feature: human-associated habitat; material: faeces...
TAATTAGGATTAGCAGTACCGCAACCGTTCAAACAAAATTGTGCATTGTTTGAAAAATTGTGACCTGTTGGGTTAATAGCTTGGGTTTCGATTTCGCCGCAAATAGAACACTTGTAAATTGCCAAGCCCGCATTTGTGCAAGTAGCAGGCTTTTCATTTATAAGTTCAAAATCGTGCTCAATATAGTTAAGATTTGAAACATATAAGCCGAAAATATCGTCAGCCTTGTTTGACTTAACATTGATGTAATATGTTTTGCCGGCTGTCAAATCTGCTTTAAGTTCAAAATCGTTTTCGTTTGAAGTTGTTTGAGCAACATAATATCCCGTATCATCCTGAATGTTAGCCTTCAAACCACTGCCGTCGTTTGAATAGAAATAATATGTTGAGGTTTCGTTTGGAACGAACTTGAATACTACGGTTTGATTGTCAAATTTAACATCCGAGTATGAAGCTTTGTCTTCTGTTAAAGTGACAGGTGCTTGCCACTGCGAAGTCATAACTATATTATCGGTAACTTCAACCGTTTCGCCCGGATATAAGTATTCGTTTGCGGTTTCGGTCAATGCCCAGCCAACAAAAGTCTTGCCAAGCTGAGTAAGCATATCTTTCGGTACGGTTATTGTTTTGTTATATTCTGCCGAAACAGCGCCGAGAGTTACATCGCTTATTGCCGCACCCTTAAGTGCTAAGTTATATGTATTCTTTTGCCAATGCGCAATGAGTTCTATATCGTTTTTTTCATCGCATACTGTTGAAGAAGTTACTTTTTGACCGTCGGTGTTGTACCAGCCGCTAAAAGTGTAACCGTCGCGAACAGGCTCAGGCAAAGTGCCATAAGTTTCGTTGTAAGTTACAGCTTTTGATTGCGTGTCAACATATCCGCCATTTGCGTTGAAGTTAATATAATAGCTCGGTGCTTTTACGGTAACGGTAGCGGTGGTTGAATATTGATAGAATTTAATTGTTATTGTTTGCTTGCCCGGTGTGTATGGGTTGTAGCCAGTAACAATATAATCGTCGGAAATTAGTATATGATTATTTGTATTTTTATAATTAGACTGTAATACTATACCAGCGTAATCAAATTCTTCACCATATTCATAATTCGTTTTACTGATTGAGTTTACACTAATACCTAAGCAATTTGAATGAACAGGTAAATTGTTATAAGCTAACTTCCCCAAATCAACTTGATGAAGTGTATTTGAATCATTATCATTGACTATTCCATTTCCATCAACATCCGCCTTGAATAGAGTAGATGTTTTGCCGAATTTTACATTTCCGTGTAGTTTATTATACAGCAATGCTACATCAGTATTGCTGATTTTTCCATTGCAGTCAATATCGCCAAATAATAGTGTTGCAGTTTGTGTCCACATTGCATAAAGAGTGATATTAGATGTTATGTATGAATTTCTGCTTGTGTATTTATTACCTTTTGGCTCGTTGTTACTGTTTTTTTCTTTTGAATCATACCAACCGTCAAAGTAAACATTGGTTTTTGTCGGTGACTTTGCGTATAATTGTGGTTGGGAATAGTGAGCATAAAGTGTTGTGCTTGATTTAAACACGGCATTTTGACCCGAATAATATTTGTTACCTGCGGAATCGTACCAATATTCAAATTTAGGAGAATAAGAAGTCTCAACATCTGAAAGAGTACCGCCGTTTGCATCAAAAGTGACGGTGTAGTGCTTATTGCTTGTCGGCTTTTCCAACGGCATTGTTATGGTCTGATACGCTTTGTAAATCTTTGTTGACGGTGCGCCGCTTCCACCGTTCGTATCAAATTTCACCGTAACATCACAACTTGTTACACTTACATGAATATTGGTTGAAGCAATAATTTTATTGTCGCTGTTATTAACAAGGTCAAGCTTGATTGTACTCGTGCCATAAAAAGAACCTTTAATTGTTAATGAAGTTGTTTTGCTCCAGCTTTTATTATCCCACGAAGCTAAAACATTGTTGTTCGATGTTGTACAGCTTAAACGGTATGTACTCGGCAAGCTGCCGCCCACAGTTACATTTATCGTTTTACTGTTTGAGCCTGACAAATCAATATTAACATTATTTGAAGTGGAAATTGTTGCACCGTAAACGCTGACAGAAACATTTTTTGTGGCTATTTCTTTGCCGTTTACATCTTTAAGCACAATTCTTAAATTACCGCTGCCTGTACTTCTTGATGTCATTTTTATAACAAATTTACCACTTTTCCAAGTTCCACTTGCAGACACGCAAGGTGGAGCGCTCCAACTGATAGTCGAATATGTGCCAGAAGTGTTTACCACAAATTCGGTTGTTTTATTGTCAAACAGACCAAGCGAAACGGAACTGCCACACGAGATTGAAGCAGAAGAACCACCCGATGACTGCTGACCCGTATATCTAAGAACAGTAGTATAATCTTTACAAGCGTAACATCCTGTTCCTCTTGTTCTCACTTGAATTTCTCTGCCTGAGCTGTCACCGCTTTTGCCATCATAATTATTGTGAGCACCTACACATTGGTTGTTGCCAATATAAAGTTCAACATGACCACTCTTTAACAAAATATCACCACGCTGAAGCGATACCGAACTTCTGCTATAAGCAGTAAAGCCGCGACTTGTGAAATTCCGCCTCATATCTGCCGTTGTTGATTGAGGCACATTAAAACCTGCGTTAATAAAGGCAGAACTGACAAAAGATGAGCAGTCGTAATTAACCGGACCTTTTGCACCATATTGATATCCGTGGGTATTGTCGTTAGCTGTACTAATTGCCCATTGAACCGCATTTTCTACATTGCCATCTGCGGCAAATGCAGTAATATTAACACTTGAAACAATAGTGATAATCATAACAAGCGATAAGATTAAACTTATAACTTTTTTCATTATAAATTCTCCTTTACAAAATGTATTAGATTTATATTAAAACAATAATGCTAAATATGCAATACAATCAGTGTGAAGGGCCGTTTTTACAGGGTGAAAAACCACCAAAATATAAATAAATCAACATTTTTCAATTTCAGTATCTTATAAAACATAAATGTTAATAAAATATCGACAGACATATTTATCTTTTACAATTACAAAACGATTACAAAAAATAAAGGCGACCAATGGTCGCCCCTACAATCTTTCTCAAAGTCTTTATTTTATCTATTATGCTTATTTTACATACAGTTTCATAACCTGCGCTCTTGCCTTATCTTCAAGTTCATCATCAAGCGGCTCAAGTGTGCAGGAGCCGTACTTATTTTTCACTGCCAAAGAAATAAGCAAATCTGCAAGCTGCGGATTTTTTGGCAAAACAGGACCGTGAGAATATGTGCCGAAAGTATTTTTATACCTTACACCCTCTGTGCCGTCCTCGCCGTTATTGCCGAAGCCTTTAATCATTTTACCAAGCGGCTCAACACCCTTGCCAAGATAAGTTCTGCCGCTGTGATTTTCAAATCCGACTACTTCAATACCCTCTTTGGTTTTGTATGCGAAGTTGCCAATCATTCTTTCATCCTTACCCTCTGTATAAAAATCAATTGCGCCGATATATTCAAGCATTTTACCGTCGTGAGCTTTATAGTACTTGCCAAGCATTTGGTAACCGCCGCAAATTGCGAGCATAACCTTACCCATTTCAATTGCACGCTTAATTTCTTTATCTTTACCTTTTTTCAAATCTTCAAGCAAAACATCCTGCTCAAAATCCTGACCGCCGCCGATAAAAAGAATATCATAATCATCGGCATTAAAAGATTTACCCATAGTGATTTTATCCACTTGGGTGGAAATACCGCGAAGTTCCATTCTTTTAGTCAAAGCGATAATATTACCCCTATCACCGTAGAGATTAAGCATATCAGGATAAAGGTGTGCTATTTTAATCATCATTCCCAAAAGTCTTTACCTCCAAGTCTTTTAGCAATTACAGGGCGCATAGTCATCATAGAAGTATAAGTAGGAACTATATAAACATCCCTGCCCTGACTTGTTGCAACATCAACGAGTTTATTATAATCTTCATTTTCAATAATCTTAATTTCGCGATTTCCTATGCCTTCGTATTTAACACGAACCGCCATATCGTAGCAACGCTTACCGGTTACATAAAGCTCTTTAACATTAGGCTTATCAAAAATGCCTGAAAAATCAACATCCCAAATCCAGCTTATATCTCTGCCGTCGGCAGCATTATCATTAAGCGAAAGAATCAATGTAAAATCATCATCAATACTTTTTAGGAAATTCATTGTTTGGCTGAAGCCTGCCGGATTTTTAACAAGAATAAGATTAACCGTGTTATTTCCGGCTTTAAAATGTTCCATTCTGCCGAATGCGCCGTTAAAGTTTTCAATAGCGTCAATAATATTTTTTTGCTCAATACCAAGTGCAGTAAGTGCAGCCGCACAGCCGATAGCGTTATAAATATTATACGCACCGCCGATATTAACCTTGATTATATTTCTGTCGCCGTTGAGATTTGCAACAACAACGGAATGGTCGTTTTTCATTTCTTCTACACTTTCAACCGCAAAATCAGGTTGCGGCCTTTTATATCCGCAATTGTTGCATACAAAACCGCCGAGATGACCATAGGTATGGTAAGTATAATCATATTCGTGCTTACAAAAAATGCAATATTTAGCATCGCTTATTTCAGGTGCTTTTGCATTTTTATCAAAAGGAACATTAACACCGAAAGTGATGATTTTATTAGGAATTTCCTTTGACATTGAGTAAGTCAACGAGCAATCAGCATCAAGGCAAACAATTGCATTAGGCAAATTTTTAACCGATTCTTTAATAGCGTTAAGTGTATGCGTAACTTCACCGTAACGGTCAAGCTGGTCACGGAAAACATTAGTTACAAGAATAACATCGCAATGAATATATCTTGAAACTTCTTTAAAAGCGTTTTCGTCACATTCAATAATGGCATAATCTTTTTTGCACTTACCGGTAACGGTTGAATTCATTATAAACGAAGCAGTTACGCCCGTAATAAGATTTGCGCCGGATTTATTGATAAAATATGATTTGCCTGCTTTTTTCAGACCTTCTTCAAGTATACGGCAAGAGGTGGTTTTACCATTAGTACCGGTTACAACTATAACCTTGGTATTTTTTGATAAATCTTTTAAAACATTTCTTTTAACTTTAAGTGCAACCTTACCCGGCATAGATGTAGCACCCCTGCCAAGCTTATGCAAAACAAAAGTTACAATTCTGCAAACAAGGCAGCTTAAAAAAACTCTCATTTCGTTCTTCCTTTACTAATTATTATCAAATCAATTTTAAACTAAAGGTGATACCAAGTCAATAACAATATGAATTTTTATTTTAATTAGATATATTTTATGGTATACTTTATTTACTATAATATGAGGGATAAATATGGAATATTTAAGTTTTAACAAATATTTGAAAGATAAATTTGGGCAAAAGGTTTACAAAATCAGTTTGGACGGCGGATTCACCTGCCCGAACCGTGACGGAAAAATAGATACAAGAGGTTGCATTTTTTGTTCAAAAGGCGGAAGTGGTGATTTTGCACAAAACCGAAATCTAAGCATTACCGAGCAAATCGAAAGCGGCAAAAAAATAGTGGAAAAGAAAATCAAAAGCGGGAAATATATTGCTTATTTTCAGGCTTTTACCAACACTTATGCACCGGTTGAAATACTAAAAGCAAAATACAGTGAAGCAATAAATCACCCTGACATTGTTGCACTATCAATTGCCACAAGGCCCGATTGCTTGGGTGATGATGTAATAGAACTTCTTGATGAAATGAATAAAATCAAGCCTGTTTTTGTGGAACTTGGGTTGCAAACAATACATAGCGATAGTGCAAAGTATATAAGGCGAGGTTACAGTTTAGAAGTATATAACGAAGCTGTTAAAAAGCTAAAAAACATTGGCGTAAATATCGTGGTGCATATAATATTAGGCTTGCCGAATGAGAGTGAAGAAGATATGCTTGAAAGCGTAAAATATGTTTGCCAAAGCCAAATAGACGGAATTAAACTCCAGCTTTTGCACATAATAGCAGGAACAGACCTTGCAAAAGACTACGAAAAAGGATTATTTAAAACCCTTGAATTTGATGAATATGTTGAACTGATTGCAAAATGTGTTGCAATTATACCGAAAAATATTGTAATTCACCGCCTTACCGGCGACGGAGCAAAAAAAGATTTGATTGCACCGCTTTGGTCAGCGGATAAAAAAAGAGTTTTAAATGCGATTAACAAGGCATTGAGAGAAAGTTAATCAAAAACGCTTGCCGGTGTGGAATTTTATCTTGAAGTTAAATAGAAAAGAATATAACAAAAGACAGCCTAAATAATCAGGCTGTCTTTTTTATTGCGTCGTTAAACACAAATAAATCTTACTTGGTTTTTACGCTTTTTACCTTTGACCAAGATGAATATATCTTTTTACCGTTTACCGTTTTATATGTGCGAACACGAACATAATACTTTTTCTTAGACTTAAGTTTTTTAACGGTAGCCTTTGTTGTCTTTTGCTTTGTAACAGTAACGCTCTTATTGTTCTTTTTTAATTTTTTATCGGAAGAATACTGAATTTGGTATCCCTTGACACCACTTACTTTTGCCCAAGTAACGGTAAATTTCTTTTTGCCTTTACTGAGTTTTTTAATCGATGTCTTTTTAGGCTTAACCGCCTCAGTGTTCTGAGTTGTGCTCGGTTTTGTTGTAGGCTGAGTTGTTGAAGGAGTTGTTGCAGGTTCGCTCGGCTTTGTTGCAGGTTTGCTGTCCTTAACCTCGTTCTGCTTTGTACCCTTAACCATAACTCTTACACTTCTGTAAGCCGCATTATCGCCCAAAGGACCCGGATCAAAGAAGAAATCTGTTTCTTCAACAAACGAAGCTGAATAATATGTTTTAACCGTAAGTTTAACCTTAGTATCCTTTTCAGGTCTTGTTACCTTACCTGTTTTTGCATCAATAATTTCGGGGTGATCGGATACCCAGCTTGAGCAAATTGAATAATAGCTGTAATCATCCGTATCTGCAGTATTTATCAAATCAAGATTGCGGGTAACATCAGCTGCACTCTTGTTTTCGCCCTTAATATTTGCAAAGTTTACGGCATAAAGAGCAGCGCTGTCAAGTCTTTGAAGCCTTGTAAACGTATGATAAGGAACTACTACTCTTACCTCGCTTTCCTTAGTCTTATCGCCGCAAGTTAAAGTAAGTGAAAGGTCGTAAACTGCGCCGTAAAAATCTTCGTCATAATTTGAAGAATCAACGCCCTTATAATAGATATTGCCGTTTTTGAAAATAACTGTATTATCATCGTCACCGTCAATATTTTTAACGGCGTTTAATTTAACCGTGATTTTTTCATCGGATTTTACATTTGAATTGATTTTTTCTTCAACTGTTTCAATAACGTTTGTATCTTGATAATCGGAGTCAACATCAGAAACGTAACCGAAATCGCCGTCTGTATGAACGCCTGAAAATTCAGTCATCATCATTCCGTCGCCCGACTGAGCAAAAAGATAATCGTCTGCTTTATTAAGAAGTGAATCATAAAGCGAGTCAAGTTTAACGGTAATTACATAGTTATTATTTTTAAGAGATGTATCGGTAGCATTAAATGTCTTACTTACAGTAATAAATCCCTCTGCTTCAACGGTATAACGGTATTGACCGTAAACAATCGTATAATATCCGTTTTCATCAGGCAAAATTTCGTCGCCGTAAGCGCCGCTTGAGCCGTTCTTTTTAAGTGTGATTTTTGCATTTTCAGGTGTAACGTCAAATTTAACCTTATATTCGGTATATTTAAGATTTACCGTTATATTAAGTGACTTTGTACCCTCTGCGACAGTAAATGTACCCGCTGCCGTTTGACTGCCGCTTTGATAAGTTGCATAGTATTTATATTCGCCGGGGGTAAGCTCAAACTGTGAGGTTTCATAGCCGTATTCGTCCTCTATCGGAGAATATGTTTGACTGCCGTTTGCTGATGTTACTTTTAAGGTAGCGTTATCCGTTTTAGCTCCCGTTGCAAGTTTAACGGTAAAATCAACTGTTGCGCCCTCTTTTAATATAACATCAAGTTTAGTATTTTGAGTTAAAGTGATTTTTCTTATGTCACGAACATATCCCAAAGCCGAAACGGTAAGAGTGTATTCAGTATTAGCGCTGAGTGACGACGGATTTTGTTCAATATTACGACTGTCAAAAACACTGACTTTTGCGTTGTCAATAATCTCGCCTTTTTCATTCTTAGCAGTTACGTCAAGAGAATAAGTAGCAAGTTTTGTCTCAATATAAAGAACATAATCTCTTGTTCCTAAAACAGTTTTGCCGTCGGTTTTATCTAATATTTTAAGAGTAAGAGTAACAACCTTAGCACCTTCATTATATGACGGATGAGTGATTTTTGCAGTAGCGGAATAGCTGCTGTTTGTCACCTTTGCATAAGTATCGTCGCTTGAACTCCAAGAAGAAGTATAAAGCTTTGATGACGTGTCCTTTTTAAGAGAAACACTTGTTTTGGAAAGAGGGATAATATATCTGCCCTCATCATCCTTTTTAAGGTTGCCGTACGGGTCGATTGCCTTTGCGTATGTGCTGTTAAGGTACGCATCAACCTCGCTTGAATTTTCAGCCATAGCAGGAAGTGCGCTCATAAGTACAAGCATAAGCGACATAAAAACTGCCAAAGCCTTTGTAATTGATTTTTTCATCTTTTCTCCTTTCAATTTAGAGCATAAAAAAATGCACCGTTTAAAACAGTGCATAAAAATTGTATCGCAAAAAGCATATGGGCATAGTTATCCCATATGTTAAATACTGCCGACTTCCAACCTAAAGCACTGCAAAAACCATATACACGGCAGGTCTCCCGACTAATGCTTCAACCTTAAAATAAACCTTCTCACTCAAAAGAGCAATGGCCGCCTTTAGCGAATATTTCTCGTCAGCAAATACGGTAGAGGTTCGGACTGCTCCGGATTCGCACCGGATTCCCTTTTAATTTTATATTCAAAACAAATATAAAAACCTATGTATATCAGATTTGTTTTATTATATCTTGCAGTGCAGTATTTGTCAATATTTGTAAATGTAATAAAAGGCAACTCGATTTTTGAACTGCTTTTTTATTGCGGTGCGCCGACACGGCAATGCTGCGTTCTTATTTAGTTACTTTTTGGGAATTTGCGTATATCTCATTCATTCTTTCATCCGGAAAATGATTATCAAGAAACTGCTCATAAACATTATTAGGTGCCTGACCTGCGTCACGCTTATCCATACGAAGCCCCGCAGTAGCGGAAACAAATGAATCAAATACAAAAAATACAATAAATGCCCACATTATAATTGTGCCGAGCTTGACCGGCAATTTTTCAATAACTTTTGACATTATAGGATAAATTGCCTTAATCCAAAGTATTCCCAAAAGCCCCCAAAAGCAGGAATAAAGAAAGCATACTCTGCCGTTGATATTAAGCGGCATATTGCTGTAATCCCACGCAACAGAGCCAAACACAATTTGCTGCCCGAGTGAGCAGATATATTCCGTTATTGTACCTACGATAAATGATACACCAAACACTTTCCAAACAGGTGCATCCTTAACCTTATAAAGTGCAAGAGTTAACACAACTGCACCCATACCGTAAGCAACCGAAAACGGCCCCCACACAAGAGATTGGCGCGATTCGATATATCCGTGCTTAATTAAACACCACAGTGTTTCAACAAGAAAGCCCACTATACAGCTAATCATAAAAATCCAAACAATCTTGTCAAAACACAAGTCTTTTGCAAACTTGTTTTTTTCAACAACTTTTTCTTCATTTTCAACTTTATCAGTCATAAAATAAGCCTCCCTTATTTATCACGCTTTAATTATATCACGCAAAAAATAAAAGAGGCTAAACTAATTCTAAACTTTACAATTTTAGCTTATACAAAATTATACAGGTGTATAATCATTCGTAAATGCCAACTGATTTAATAATAGGTGTTGAACGGCTTTGGCGAATTACAAAGCGAATACCCTTTGCCTTTTTGCCTTTAAGATTAACAATTTTTTTAGCACCGATAACAGTACCCTTATAAACACGCTTGAACTTACCGTTTGCTTTTTGAATATAAAGGTCAAAAAGTTCAACACGCTGGCTGTTTGCAATATCTTCCTGCAACACAACATAATTAACCTTGCGAACATCGTTGAATGTGAAATCAATAAATCCATTATCCTTGGTAAGTTCACCGAGTTCCTGATAAACAATAGGATTTTTAGTAATATTATTTATCATTTTACCAAGCTTTTCAAGGTTTTTAACATCTTTTTTATGTATTTCACCCTGTGCATTTGGCGGAATGTTGAGAAGAAGCGTGCAGTTATTGCCTACCGAATTAAGATAGATTTTAAAAAGCTTTTTAGCACTTTTCGAATTTCTGTTGTCTTTTTCGTGGAAGAACCAACCCTTGCGGATAGAAACATCTACTTCGGCAGGAAACCAGCAAAGATATGCGTTTTTTTCAAGAATTTTTCTTGAGCCCAAATCTTCATCCATTTGATTATACTTTTGAAGAGAAGATGCCTGATTTTCATCATGCTGGCTCAAAGCCATAATTCTGTCAGCTTCACGAAGTGCGCAAGGAACTACGCTGTATTCGCTTTTTCTTGACTTGCCGCCCTCATTACCTACCCAGCGAATATCGGGGCCGCAAATAGCAATATTAGCTTTTGGCTGAAGCTTACGGATAAGGTCATAATATCTTTGCCAGTCGTATTCAAACTTTTTAGCATTTGAACCTTTTGCGCCGTCAAACCAGACTTCAAAAATTTCACCGTAATTAGTAAGAAGTTCTGTAAGCTGATTGCAAAAATAATCATTATACGCATCTGTACCATAGCGTTCATCGTGCATATCCCAAGGTGAAAGATAAACGCCGAAATCCATACCCTGCCTATGACATTCATCGGATACTTCTTTTACAATATCACCGTTATAAGATGAATTTTTAACGCAGAAATCTGTGTATTCACTCGGCCAAAGGCAGAAGCCGTCGTGGTGCTTACAAGTAAGGATCACGCCTGTTGCACCTGCCTGCTTTGCAGTATCAACCCACTGCTTTGCATTGATTGATTTGATAGTAAAATCAGATGCTTTTTCAACACCTGCACCCCACTCCCTGTCGGTAGCGGTATTCATACCAAAGTGCATAAAGGTATAAAATGGCTTGTCAACAAGAGTAAGTTGATTTTCACTCGGCTTAACAGAAAGGTATCTTTCAACCTCTTTGCTGTCAAGCGGATAATTGTTATTATTGGTTGTCCAGTTTTTTCCAAAATTATTAGCCATAATATTTCCCCTTATCAGTAATCCTTGCCCTTATTGTTATCTTTGATGAAATTATCTTTATCGTGAAGTTGCCAAACACACTTATTATATGCATACTGAATTTTTTCTTTTAAATTGAGTTTAAAAGTAAACGGCCTTTTTTCAACCTCGTCATAAGTCGGGCTTACAAGCTTACCGTACGGTGCATTAACCTCACTTGCAGATAAAATCACAATATCCGAATCATTAGGCAAAGTGATTTCGTTTTCACCGCCAAGTTCAAATTCCACAAGGAAAAAGTACATCTGCTTTGCAAACTGAACTTCTCCGTCTTTATGGCAATGTGTAAATTCATAGCCGATTTTGCCCGATTTGATATAAGCTGTTTCGCCATAGTCATATAAATCCCAAGCGGCAAAGCGTTCAAATGCCGAAAGAACCGTTTTTTCTTCCTTTTTGCTTCCAAGTGTAAAGGAAGCCTTTTTATCCCCTGCCATTGAAGCACAAAGCAAAACAAGTTTATTCGCATTACCGCCTAGCTTAATTTTTTGACCTTGGCAAATAAGAGCATTTTTATCACCCTTATTTAATTTAAACAAAGTACCGTTTGCCATAATTTCATCAGGCACAAGGGTGCTTGGAATTGTATATTCAAAATCACCTTTTTCGCCTTTTTTTGTGATAATATTTTTATCATAATTAAGCAAAACAGGTACGCTTTCTGTTTTAAGCGAATCGATACTGCTTGGCTTCAATTTAAGTGCAAAGCTTTTGATTTCATAAGGCTTGAAGCTTGTAACAAGCTTTCCGTTTTCAACAACAGCACTGCCCTTTTCTTCTTCGCTTGCATAAATTTCTCTGGCAGATTGAATACCCTCACCCAAAGTTAATGTAAAGTTTTCAACCTCGCTGTTTGCACCTTCATTAAGGCGAACGATAATTTCATCGCTGTTTTCTGCTTTTTTGATTGCGCGAATAATTACATCATTACTTGAAACAGAGCCGAAAGAATATTCATTTTTCAGTTTACCCTGGTGTTTAGTTGTTACATAAGCAGTCATAGGAGTTACAAATTTTCTTGCTTCAAGCTGGGTTTTAGCCTGTGCCTTGCCCTTATGGCTGAAAATTGCGAATGAATATCTGTTAAGCCCCAAGTCCATAAATGACTGCATTGAATCAATACGATAATTGCGCTTCGGTGTGTGAATTGCGGTAAGGCGAAGTGTATTATCCTTATACTTATCCCAACCGTATTTACATTCACTTAAAACAGAAACACCGAACTCGCCGCTTTTATCTGTTAAATCAACCCATTTTTGAGCAGGAACTTCAAAAAGCTTTTCGCTCATATTTCCGCGTTCAATTGCGCCGAGTCCCAAATCAAAAGTAGCTTTTTCATTTTCCGCCGTGAAAGAAAACTTATTTTTGGCAAGAGTTCTCAAATTCTGCCATTCAATTTCAGAATATACTTCTACTATATCACATCCGTCTGTGAGGGCGATAATATTAGTAAATGTACTTTTTCTGTCACTTTGAACAACTTTAAATGATACTCTTGCAGGGCCTTGCTCCAATACAGTTACGGTTACTACATTAGGAATACGGTCTGCATCTTTATTTGCTTCTTTAAAATTCATTTCCCACGCAGGCCATTCTTTTGAACCGGTGTAATTGAATAAGCCAAGAGTAATAGGCTCTTTAAGTATTTCTTTTTCATCAAGTTTTTTATCAAGAATTGATGATATATTACCCTTTCGGTTGAGAGTAACAATATACTTTTGATTTTCCATTGCGTTATCGGAATTGATTGAAATTTCACTTTTAACGCAGCAAGGCCTGTCACTCGGGCGAACATCATATACCCTTGTGCCAAGGCTTTTAACATCGGCAACAAAAACGAGTTCAAGCACTCCGTTTTCAAGCGGAGTTACCTGGCTTTTAATTTCTCTGCCCTTTTCATCATAAACCCTTACATAAGAAGATGAAACATCATCAAGGCGGAGTGTTACCGCTCCGCGCCTGTCCGCTTCAACAGGGTTATAAACCATTACAGGAATACCGGAGCAAAAATCAGTTTTCATAAGTGATGAAACAGGCGACATTGAAGCTTCAAGTTCATTTGTAAACTGATTCATTGAAACCGCATAATCATTCCATGAGCGTTTATATACCCTTTGGCAGCTTGTACCCGGCATATCATCATGAAACTGATGTGCAATAAAGCGTTTCCATGAACGGTTAATTGCATTTTGGTTATAATCGGTTAAGCCAAGATATGACGAAATAACACCTGCGCGTTCACTTATATCCGCAAGTTCTTCACATCTTCTGTTCCATCGCTTGCCTATTGCACGCGATGTATAACCGCCTACACCGTGGTTTTGCATTACAAATTCATTTTTCCAAACCGGAAGTTTAGCCTTTTGCTCGTCGGTATAATTATTTTCAATATCGTGATATATTTCATCTGCGCTTGCCGCAATTACTTCAATATCACTTTCATCATTTTTCTTGATTTCTTCTTCAACAAAAGCAACGCTCTTTTCATCAGGTGCGCCGCCCCTGTCACCTATACCGTGAAAGATATATGTATCATTAAGGTCATACTTTTCATTTTCTTTAAACTTATTAAGAACAAAATCCCAATCACGAAGCTTTGTAAGAGTGTAATAATAATCGTGCGGGTTAATACTTGCATAAACCTCGCTTCCATCAACACCCTGCCATTTGCCTATATCAAACGGAATACCGTATGCACTGCCCCAAGCAAGCTTTTGGGTAGTAAATCCCATTAGGTTTGAATGGCGTTCAATTGCAGGAAGTGCCCAGCCGAAGCCGAAGCAATCCGGCAGATAAATATCAACACTTCTTTTGCCGAATTTTTCATCAAAGTAGGAATTGCCGAAAAGTATATTTCTGAAAAGTGCTTCGGGTGACGGAATATTTGTATCCCCATTTTCAAATGCAGAGCCGCAGACATTCCACCTTCCCTTTGCAATATAATCCTTCATTTTATCAAAAAGTTCAGGATAATATTCTTCCATTAGTTCATAGCGATATGAACCTTCAAAAGAAAATTTATATGAAGGATATTTTTCAAAAAGCTTAAAATTATCAACTAAAGTATAAATATATTGGCTGACAGTAGTTTCAAAGTCCCAACTCCACACTGTATCAAGGTGTGAAGTTGCGACTGTATATATTTTTTTCTTAGGCATAATATCACCTCAAAAGGCACTTGCCAATTATATTGCAACAATATTTACAAGCTTGCCCGGAACATAAATTTCTTTCTTAATTTCTTTGCCTGCAATTTCAGCGGCAATTTTTTCATCTTTTTTAGCAAGTTCGATTGCATCTTCCTTGCTTATATCAATTGGAACAACAATTCTTGAACGAACCTTACCTTTAACCTGAAGCGCGATTTCAACACTGTTTTCTTTAGTCTTTTCATCGTCAAATTCAGGCCACTTTGCTTCGTGTACAGCACCGCCGAAGTTCATTATTTCCCACATTTCCTCTGTAACATGAGGTGCAAATGGGTTAAGAATGATAGTTAAATCACGAAGTTCGGCTTTATTAACGCCCTTTGAATACATTTCGTTTACAAGGGTCATCATTGATGCAATAGCTGTGTTGCACTTAAGATTATCAATATCATCTGTAACTTTTTTAATTGTTTTATGCATAAGAGCTTCAAGTTCAGGTGAATATTCGTCACCGTCTTTAACGATTTCTTGCAAATTCCAGAAACGCTCAATAAATCTCTTACAGCCTTTGATAGAATCACTGTTCCAAGGTGCAGCTTTTTCAAAGTCACCGATAAACATTTCATAAAGGCGCATTGTATCTGCACCGTATTGGTCAACAATTTCATCCGGGTTAACAACATTGCCCCTTGACTTTGACATCTTTTCACCGTTTTGACCGAGAATCATACCGTGTGATGTACGCTTTTGATATGGCTCTTTAGTAGGAACAACACCGATGTCATAAAGGAATTTATGCCAGAAACGAGAATAGAGAAGGTGCAAAGTAGTATGCTCCATACCACCGTTATACCAATCTACCGGGCTCCAATATTCTGCCGCTTCTTTTGAAACAAGTTCTTTATCATTGTGCGGGTCCATATATCTTAAGAAATACCAAGATGAGCCTGCCCATTGCGGCATTGTATCTGTTTCCCTTTTAGCAGGTTTTCCGCAGCAAGGGCAAGTGGTGTTAACCCAATCTGTCATTTTTGCAAGCGGTGATTCGCCTGTATCGGTAGGTTCATATGAATCCACCATAGGAAGTCTTAAAGGAAGTTCACTTTCAGGAACAGGAACATATCCACAATCGTCACACTTAACAATAGGAATAGGCTCACCCCAATATCTTTGGCGTGAAAATACCCAGTCACGAAGCTTAAAGTTTACTTTTTGATGGCCTTTACCCTCTTTAGTAAGCCATTCGGTAATTGCTTTTTTAGCTTCTTCAACTGTCATACCTGTAAGGAATGATGAATTAACAAGTTTGCCTGTTGCACAGTCTGTAAATGCTTCGTTTTCAACACCGACTTTTGAACCTGCAACAACTTCGATAATAGGTAAATCAAATTTCTTTGCAAATTCCCAGTCACGAGTATCGTGTGCAGGAACTGCCATAATCGCACCCGTACCGTAAGATGTAAGTACATAATCTGAAATAAAGATAGGAATTTCAGTATCATTTACAGGGTTGATACCCATTACACCATCAAGCTTAACACCGGTTTTATCCTTATTAAGTTCAGTTCTTTCAAAGTCCGACTTATGTGCAGCTTCCTGCTGGTAAGCACGAACTTCATCAATATTTTTAAGTTTTTCCATTATAAGTTCGCCTATTCTCGATGATGTAACTTCACGGTCAATAGCGGACTGAAGTGTAGCTTCTATTTCAGATATGGCAGTTTCAAGTTCATTGATAGTTACAGACCTTTTTTCGCACGCACGAAGCATACCTTTTAAAATCTTGTTTCTGTCAAACACTTCCCTGCTCTTATCTTTTTTAATTACAATAATAGGAACATCCTCAATTACTTCATAAGTCGTAAAACGCTTTGAACATCTAAGGCATTCTCTTCTTCTTCTGATTCTTTCATTTTCATCAGTAGGGCGTGAATCAATAACCTTGCTTTCCTCATAACCACAAAACGGACATTTCATAATGAATCACCCTCCAATTCGGTGTGGTTATATTATAACACAACATATAGATAATTGCAAGTATTTTAACTTTACAGCTATATATAGTTATGAATTTGCATTTTTAAGGCTATCTTCCTTTTTGTTGTATATAAACATCCAAATAGCCATTGAACATATAATTATATATCCTAAAACAGACCACAAGTCAGGCAATTGGTGGCCGAGCAGGAAATATCCGCCGACTGCCGTGAAAATTACATTTGAATAATCATAAACCGAAATTTTGCTGCTTGGCGCAAATGTATATGCAGAAGTTATGCCAAGTTGACCGCCTGCCGCACAAACACCTACAAGAATTAAGCATATCCACTGTTTAGGTGTCATCGGCTGAAACGAGAATATCAAAAACGGTGCTGTACAAACCACTGAAAACAAAGAGAAAAAGAAAACAGTAAATGCTCCGTTTTCGCCCTTATTAGCCATATGCCTTACGCAAGTATATGCCGCACCTGCGCCTACCCCGCCCAAAAAACCGGCTATGCTCGGTAAAAGCTCAACATTTGATATAGTAGGTTTAATTACAAAAAGCGAACCTGCAAAAGCAATTGCAATGGCGAGTGCCTGCTTCGGTTTAAATTTTTCTTTAAGAAAAATATATGAAAAAATGAGTGTGAAAAACGGACTCATTTTATTAAGCATTGCGGCATCGGAAGTTGATGCCATTTTAGTAGTGGCATAAAAATTTCCTA
>ENA-ORTY01002550-ORTY01002550.1-human-gut-metagenome-genome-assembly--contig:-NODE-2550-length-17176-cov-3.985048_pt1 | contig 17176 bp, 15 predicted proteins | sample MGYA00241917_ERZ509198 | MGnify/ENA primary metagenome ERZ509198 (study PRJEB26280, sample SAMEA2338857) | human gut metagenome | biome: human gut; feature: human-associated habitat; material: faeces...
GGAAGTTTGCATCCAAATAAGCATCAAAATCACCAGAGTAAACGGTGTCTCTCGCAATCAACCCTACAATCTCATCAATCTTTTCTACATACTCAGTATAATGGTACAGCCGGTATCTTGCTACAGCACATCCATCATCTTCGTGAGCAATATGGCAGGTATCGTAGATTGCCAGATATTCAAAATTTGTGAGAACAGCCAGACGATGCTTTGCGTTCCAGCCGTACTTTCTGGTCTGAATAGCTGGATCTGCATCTCTGGTAATATCTACCGCAGGCTTCTTTGCTTCTACAAAGAATTTAGGCACACCTCTGAGCGTAATGGTATAGTCAGGGCGGTCAGTTCGAGTGGAGTAATTCTCCGCAATAACTTCTCGATATTGGGGTGCCAATCCTTTTTCGTTTGCAACATCCCAACCCAAGAGCTTTAACAGAGGATCAATATATTCAATTCTGCAAGAATGCTCATTGTAAGCATTTCTTGCGTCCTTATAGAAGTCGATGTTAGCATGAAAACGATCTACAAGGTTCTGCAATTCAGTCAGGTTAGTCATTGCTGTACGCTGCCTTTCTTTTATCGTTTGTCGGCTTTTCTGCATTTTCTGGAATGATCCAAATTCTACTCATGCGAGTAGCACCGTCAATACGATTCGACTTGCATAGAATTTGAACTTGTCTGGGAGTGATTCCCCACTTTACAGCAGCTTCCTGGACTGTAATATATCCATTCATAACAAACACCTCGCAAATCACAATACAAAAAACCACTATAATTATATTCGCTTAAACGAAATAAATCAAGTGGTTCCACAAAAATAACACGCCGTCCATAGGGGATTCCCATAGGCGGCGTGTTGCTCAACTATCTAAATATTCGATTATTCTTCCATGACCTCAACCATCATCCTGGCACCCAGCTTGAAGCTGTTCTGGAAGATCAGGCAGTCGGTTATGGTCTGGAACTCATGGACGCAGTCCGTGTATTTCTCAAACAACTCTTTCTGCCCATCCGTCATGGTGGCTTTGAGTTTTTCTTCATTCCTACAGATCAATTCCTGTAGCTTCTTGTACTCCTTGGAAGAAGTATCGTACTCTGTCGGCTCGATGTTTCCATACCAAAATTCTTCCAATAGCCTCATGCCTCATCCTCCCCATAGATCAGTCCCTGGAGGATGATTTCCTCTGCCCGGTTGCGGATGCTGTTCATGGCACCAACCCATGCCATTTGGTTATCTGCTTTCAGTTCCTCCGTCACGCCCTCAGATGCCTTCATCTGCTCGATAATCAGGGACAAACGCTCCTGCGCCTGCTCGTTCAGATCAGCCAGATATGTCCAGAGTTGACCGCTGAGAACAAGATCATTAAAGAGGATTGGGCAATGCTCTTTGAGGTAGTCCCGGTGCATCCGTCCCCATTTACCAATGGGGCGCTGCTCCTCAGAGGACAGGGTAAGAACCGGAATATAATAATCGCCAATGTGTTCATACCAAAGGCCATTACTTTCATCATAAATGTGTTTCTTCATCTCAGTCATGGTATTGATTTCCTTATTCTGGTGTTAGAATCGCAAGTCTGACTCTCCAGAAATATTGGTAAATCTTTGGTAAATTTGAGATTGAAGCACAAAAAACGCTTAAAAACGGGACTTATGAGACGATATGAGACTTTTCATCATGCCCGGGAAATCCTGCCGTGGCAAATAAAGAGAACTTTTATCATTATTGCATAACCTCGCATTTTTTAGTTTTTCTTGGTATTTCGGGCTTTGTAAGCCTTTGTAAATTTTTGCTTTCTGGCATAACCTGGTTTATTTTCGCATAATATTGTCCGCAAAAGGTATAAAAATGGGTTACAAATTAACTGTATAGCACACCACATTTTAGCCGAATACTTTCTTTAACAGCTCCATAATATCCTCATTTTTTAGACCATATCTTTTCAAGGAATTTTGATCAAATAGTTCTTGTTCCAACAAGTCAATAAAACTATGTATATCAGCATCTACTGCTATTGGCAATTCTTCTACTATTTCAAGCATAAGTTCTGAGGCAATACGTAAAATATCTTTTTTATGCTTCTTTATGTCACTAGAATCCACTTTTTCGCCTAAATATTTTCGCTTTTTCTAATCAAGATACGCTTTTGTTTTAAAAAGAATGATATATTCTGGTCTTAAAACAGAAAGTCCATTTTTCACTTCTTTTCCATTGAGTAGTGCCTTATAGTAAGTTTCCGGATATAGAAAGCCGGACTCCATCGAAAATGAAGTTCGGCTAGGCATTCTCTATATACGATTTCACAGACCCCTAATCCAGATTCTTCTGCAGAATGCTAATCAATTCCTCAATAACGATTGGCTTGGATAAGAATCCGTCCATACCGCATTCCAGTGCTTTCTTTTTATCCTCATCAAAAGCATTGGCAGTCATGGCAAGAATTGTAATCCCCGCCAGTGCCGGATTATCCAGAGCACGGATTTGCTTCGTGGCCTCATATCCATTCATTACAGGCATCTGCACATCCATCAGCACCAGATCATAATTACCTGGCTTTGAATTCTTAACTTTTTCCACTGCCTCTGCTCCATTTTCGGCAGTGTCAACCAGGAAGCCATATTCATTGAGGATCTCCGCTGCAATTTCACTGTTCAGTTCATTGTCTTCCACAAGCAGTATGTATCTGCCCCTGAAATCCGAACCTGCTGTCGGAAGGATTGCAGTCTCTGCCTCTGCCTGTTTCTGGCCGATCGCAGTCATCAAGGTATCTCTGATATCTGACATGAACATTGGTTTTGCACAGAATGCAGTCACTCCGGCCGCTCTGGCTTCCACTTCGATATCTGACCAGTCATAAGCTGTCAGAATTATGATCGGCGTATCATCTCCAAGGCTGCGGATCTGGCGGGTAACTTCAATGCCATTCATATCCGGCAAACGCCAGTCGATGATATAAGCATGAAATGCATCTCCCATTTCCATAGACTGTCGTGCACGGAGAACAGCTTCCTTTCCGGAAAGTGTCCATTCCGAACGCATTCCAACCTTCACAAGCATTTTTGTCACGCTGTCACAGGTATTAAAATCGTCATCTACAACTAATGCTTTAAGTCCTTCCAGTTCTGCGATCTTCTCTATCCGTTGGTGCTTAGACTGAATCCGAAATGGCAGACGAACAATAAATTCGGTGCCTTTTCCCTGTTCTGTCAAAACCTCAATGGTACCGCCCATCATATTCACAATATTCTTGGTAATGGCCATGCCAAGTCCTGTACCCTGGATCCTGCTGACTGTGGAAGTACGTTCCCTCTCAAAAGGAGAAAAGATCTTCTGTACAAATTCCTGACTCATGCCGATTCCGTTATCCTTTACCCGGATCTCATACAATTCACTGCCCTTTACTGTCCCCGGGTACTGTCTGATCCGGACAGAAACGGTTCCTCCCGCCGGTGTAAACTTCACTGCATTGGACAAAAGATTCAGCAGCACCTGGTTCAGCCGCGTCTTATCACAATAGACATCCTCATTCGTAACATCCATGGCATCCATATAAAGTTCCAGCTGTTTCGCATGTATCTGTCCACTGATGATCGTCTTCAGGTCATGAAGCACATCCGACAGACTGACCTCTGTTTCTTCCAGATGGATCTTTCCGCTCTCAATCCGGCTCATATCCAGTATGTCATTGATCAATGAGAGCAGATGGTTGCTGGAGGAAAGGATCTTGCCCAGATAATCCCGAACTCTTTTCTTGTCATCAATATTACTTACAGCCAGTGTCGTAAAACCGATAATCGCATTCATTGGTGTCCGGATATCATGAGACATGTTGGAAAGGAATGTACTCTTTGCCCGGTTTGCATTTTCCGCAGCACGGACAGCCTCGGAAAGTGCCTGGTTCATTTTTTTATCAGAAGTACGATCCGACATAACAAGGATATATTTCTTTTTTCCATTTACCACACTGCCTATGGCGACAATATGAAACCAGCGGTGTTCCCCTGTTTTCTGATGCAGAGATTCAAAATCCCATTCTTTCTGTTCCTGATCCCGGATTTCCTCCAGATAATTCTTCTTTGTATCTTCTGTCTCTTTCGGATAAAGTTTTCCCAGAACACAAATATCTTCACGGATCTGTTCTACGGTAATTCCCAGTAGTTTTTCCGCATTAGGGCTGACATAATCTACCTGATATGTCTGTGCATCCAACATCAGAAAAACGTCATCTACATTCATTGACAGCTTTTGAAACAACTCATCCCTGTACAGGATCTCCGTATCCTTTTTTTTAAGCCTGCTCCTGTTTTTTTGAATCATAAGGCCGATAAAAAAGGAGGCAATACAGAGCACGACCACAACCACAAGGATCAGCGTACTAAGCTGCAAACTGTTCATGCCGGCATTGACGATATCCTCATTTACAAGTCCCAGAAATATCCAGTCCTGAACATCCGATTTTTCATAAACCAGATAATAGTTCTTTCCATCCAGATTCACCAGCATCGCATCTGCCTGTCCCGCTTTAAAGTTCTCCGAAAGAGCAAGCGTCTCTTTTTCAGTCATATCCGAATGCTCGCTCAGAACACCAAAGAAATTGTACACATTTCCCCACGACCCGGAAGAATGATCGACCACAACACGGCCATCCGGATGAACAACAAAACTCTGGGCATTTCCGTTGAACGCAGAAATGTCCAGTACCTTTACGATATCAGCGTTTTCATAAGCAATGGCAATCGCATCATATTCAAATCCCTGATAACTTCCATGAACATTTGGAGTGGCAAAAACAAGCAGCTGGGATTTTCCGGGAACTGCTGCATTCGCTATGACATCATTTCCCTTCCGGATCTCCTCTTCCATATTTTCCTGTAATCCAAGGTACCCTGTTTCACCGGTTACTGTCTTATAGTCCCCGTCAGCTGACAAAAAATAGAACTCCAAAAAGCCGGCATCTTCCTGCGCTTTCTCTATATAATCACGGATTTCATTTTCACCGGAAGTATGCTGAAGATTCTCGCCCCACATATGAAGATACGTCAGATTCTTATTTGTCAGTTCCCGCAACATATTATCCGACTGGTGAAAAACCTCTGTCAGATGAGAAACACTTTCCTCATAGACCGTTTCTGATACAAACTTAAAATATTGAGAAACCGTCACGACGATTCCGATAAAGAGAACCGCAAAAACAGCTATCCTTAACGGCTTTTTCCTGACACGTTTTTTTCTTTTTATATTATAATTTTTACTGTTCATTTTTCTCATCTCACATTAATGTAATCTTCCGGCTCTGCCAGAATGGCATTGCCATCTGAAACATATGCTGTCCAGGTGTCTTTCACAGAGGTTTCCCCTCCAGCAAATACCATATTTTGATCCGCCGGATACGCTTCCATGTGTTGCGGAGTTGCAAGGCAGGTTACCGTGAATGTATCATTGTCCTGCACTTTTTTCCCATCCTTTGTTACTTTGCGCACTGTATAACCATCCTCCGTTTCCATGAGTTCCACAGAAATCCCACTGAACACAGGCAGAGACCCCCGGTTAAACGGAAGGAAGCCGCCCGGATAGCCTTCTACAAAATTTCTGACTGTTTCTTTCAGTTCAGCCCCACTCATCTTGCAGCTGTAAGCAGAAAGACCATTTGGCATGATCATGTCGCCTGCCATTTTTTCTGTATAGCCGGCTTTCAGCACATTTCCCGTAAAACTGTTTCCGGTTGCGATCAGTACATCCGTCCCGTAAATGCCACGCAACGTGTTTGCCATAACCGAATATGCCTCATTTCCTCCGCTGCTATGAAAGCGGTTTGAATAAGACTTTTCTGAATTCAATACTACTTTCTCAGAAGTTGTTTTTTCGTCAAGGAGCTGCGTCTGAAATGACTGATAGGCCTGTCCTGCATCGTATTCTCCGGAAATCATCTTAGATACCACATCCTTGGAAACAGAGAAAAAATCATTTGATGCAATCCGGATATACATATGGTTTTCTTCAATCACAGATTTCACATCTTTCAGATATTCCGTAAGATGGATATCGACATCCTGACTGTAGCTTAACAGATCCTGTCCATCACTGATGATCCGGTTCTGTGCATCCTCGGAAAGCATGGTACTCAGTACCTTCATTGCTTTCGTCCGGCGTGTTTCATCCTGTGTCAGGTCACGGTTTAAAGCCACCTGGAAATACGGTGTCGTCATCAGCCATTTTTCGCCGTTCTCCTGAAAGAACGGAAGAAATGTAGTGTTAATGCCCTGATCCTGAAACATTTTTACACCGGCAGAGGTTCCAAAGTACATGGCAAGCTTACCACTTTGATACAATTCAACAATATCATCGTAATTCATCTCCAGATCATCCCGGCTCAATCCTGTATCCCGGATAAACCGCTCCATACGTTCAAAAGCCTCCGGCCAGACAGTACTGTCCAGACCTTCACGCGTTGTATTACCCGGATCACTGTAGGAAGTACGCCACTTGCGTCCGTCTACGGAAGACAGCTCAGATGCGGATAAGCCCTGCAAAGTTTCCATACAGGTATAATCATAAAAATAGTCTGCCGTAAATCCACGGATTCCTGCTTTTTCAAATGCCTGGCAGGCAGAAACAAAGCTTTCATAATCGGTCGGAAGCGGAATATCATACGTTTCAAAAAGATCCTTGTTCACGACAAATCCATGGGCATCCGCACACACCGGAAGCCAGTTTACGCTTCCGTCTTCATTCATAAAATTGTTCAGGTATGTATTATAGACCGCACCGGCCACATTGGTTGTGGAAAGATCCATCAGACTGTCTTTGAGAGGACTTGCATCATGTAGCGAAAAACGACAGCAGGTTATAATATCCGGCAATCCACCATTTTTCTCAAGAAACCTGTAAAAATCCAGATCATTATTGCCTACTACAAATTCAATATTGATATCCGGAAGCTGTTCCTGGATGTATGGTGCATATGCTTCATACAGGCTTGTGCTCCATAAATACACGGTAATTGTTTCCGCGTCTTCTTTTTCTGCACGCTTTCCGCCACAGCCTGCCAGAAGTGACAGAACTGTCGCCATCACTAGAAATACCGCAAGTAACTTATTCCATTTTTTCTTTTTCATTACAACTCTCCCCACTTGTTTTCCACTCTTTGTTATCATGGTCTTTATATCGTATCAAAATATCCGATAATCCCTATATATTCGTCTTTCTTTAACGAAGACCACAATGTGTGCAGTTTCAACTTATACATCTGCCTCTTATTTTCCACCTTCGCTTTTATCTGCACTGAGAGTTCTTTATTTTGTACAGATGTCTGATGCAACAGAACCTGAATCTGCTGAACATCTTCTTCACTTACTCCGAATTCTCTGAACAGATCAAACTTCGGATTGTTTCTCTGACATAAGATCTGCTGTTTTTCGTTTAGTATCATTAATTGACCGGAAACTGCATTGTAATCAATCGAATTCATTCCACTGTTTGTTTTAAAGAAATCGATTTTTTCCTGCAGGATTTTAATAACACTCTGTGAATAGTTTAGATTCGGTAAAGATCTGTCACTGAGTATTTCATTCGAAAGGCTCTGTACTTCATGATAATATTTATTATCATCCATCTCGGTACTAAGCATTTTTGAAAATGGAAGGCTCAGTTCTTTCAAACATTTCAGCAGAATCGGATTAAACTGTCCGCATTGTCCATCCAGGATCATGTTCATTGCTGTATCATGATCAAATGCTTTCTTATAACATCTTTCACTGGTAAGTGCATCATATACATCGACAATCGATACCACCTGTGCGGAGATTGGTATTTCTTCGCCTTTCAGGCCATCCGGATAACCGCCTCCATCCCATCTTTCATGATGCCATCTGCAGATTTCCCACGCAGTATGTACCAGCGGATGATTTTGAGGGAAGCGCATATCCCGAATGATAGATGCTCCCAGTTCACTATGCGTTTTCATGATTTTAAATTCTTCATCAGACAATTTTCCCGGTTTGTTCAATATTTCTTCCGGAATACGGATCTTACCGATGTCATGAAGAGAAGAAGCCGTTGTGATCAAATCAATATCTGCCTCTGTCAGATGATAAGCATCCGATATTGTTATCAGTTTTCTAAGCATCAATTCCGTCGCTGTTTTGATATGCAGGATATGTTCGCAGCTCTCACTGTTACGGGATCCCAATACATTACTCAGGATCCGGATCATAATATTATTATTTTCTTTTTTTTCGTAAACCTGATCAACAACTACATTGATCAGACGTTTTTGGGTTACATAAAGATCCAATGTATTTTGCACTCTTTTTTTTACAATAACAGTGTCAAACGGCCGTGTAATATAATCTGTAATTCCCATTTCATATGCTTTGCGCATCATAGTAACAGATTCTTCCGAATAGATCATAATTACAGGTGTTTCATTGATACATTGACTTTTGTTCATCATTTCCAGAACTTCAAAACCATCCATCTGTGGCATATGGATATCCAAAAGTATCAGATCGATTCCCGGATGATCTCCTATCAGCTGAATGGCCTGATTTCCGTTTTCCGCTTCCAGATAATGATACGTTTCTCCGAGAATCTCCTTTAATATATCCCTGTTAAATTTCGAATCATCTACAATAAGTATTGTTTGCTTTTCATTCATATTCTTCTTATCTCGTATTTCTTTTCTTCTTTTTCAGTAAAACGTGTGCCATAAAGCAGAAGAAGTTCCATGTAAATAAAAATTTACAGGAACTTTATCCAAATACCCACTTAACACTTACCTTTTATTTTCATTGAGGTATGATGCAACCGGCTAGCATGATCAGATTTCTATCTGACTTTAGCTCCTTCTGGCTTTGCGTCCCGGCTTTTCAACCGGTTTGCTCTTCAAGTCGAACGCTTGTGAGACTTGGTGCGTGATTCCGGTCAGCGTAAACTGACATATTCTTCTCAGAATCACGGCACATCGTACACTCTCGCATATAAATCATCTACATTATATATTTCCTATTGAACAATGCTTTTTTTAAGTATATCACGCAGGTTTCCTCATGTCCACAAGAAAGTGCTTTTGTTGACAGGAACTTCTCGTAATTCATCGTACTTTCCTGTCAAACGAAAAAGCAGTCAATCAACTGAAAGACTGCTTTAAATCGTTTTTTTTGCTATTCTGTTTTTCTCATCCTATGCACCGGTTATATGGAACACGCCAGAAGCATTACTGTCTGCGTCTGTTTGCGCATACGATCGTTGTCCATGCACCTCCTGCAAGTGCGATCATTACAAACCAGAGAATCATTCCATTGCTGTCTGCTGTCTTCGGTACCGCAGATGCAGCAGCTGTGTTGGTGGCTGCATCGGATGTCTGGGTTCCATTTACGGTCTGATCTGCATTTGTTGTACCAGAAGTAATCATTCCAGCATTGCTTCCGTTGTTCGAAACGTTATTACCGGAACTACCTGTTCCATGATCACCCGAACCGGCGTTTGCTCCATTGCTGTTTGCATTATTGCCGAAGCTGTTATTTAACCCACTATCTGTTCCGTTATTGTCCAAAGTATTGTCATTGGAACCATTGTTGTTTCCATTGTCACTGCCGTTATTCTTATCAGATCCGTTGTTATTGGAATCATCCTGTTTCGGCTCAATGGTAAATGTCTTTGCCACGGTTCCATAGTAGTCCCCGATTCCGGTTACTGTTACGTCATAAGTACCAGCCGCTGAAAAACCATTTCCTGCTGCTCTCTCTGCCGGAGCTTCATAACGGATAAAGTAATCTTTACCTTCTTCCAGTACTTTTGTCTCATCGTCTTTATCGGTTACTTTGACTACCGGTGTCAGTTCTTTTCCGGTATAAGTCTGATTCTCAATATCAGCCACTGAAATTCCTTTTGTCACTTTCTCCGTCACAAACTGATCCAGTGGTGCTTCTGCATCAATCCCCGTCTTCCAGTAAAGACTCGCCAGCGGGTCATCCCCATTGTCAATAACAGTACCGTTTGCCATGTGGCGGTTTGGGCCTGTCACATATACCGTTCCGTCAATGGCCTGTCCCGGTGCTGCATGCCTGGATGAACTTGCAGTTGCCCCCTGTAAAAATGCAGCGTTTGCAGTGATCACACCGTTTCCGGATACTGCATTTCCACCATTTCCCCAGAGAACATCTCCTCCGATAGCGGTAACCTGACCGTTTCCTTCGATTACTGCGTCATCCAGTTCAATTGCTGTACCACCATCCGTATACAGTAAGGTCTTGCCGCTTCCGCCGTAAGCAACCAGCTGTGCATCATCTTCCAGATGCAATGTTCCATTTGACACACGCAAAGCCGTCTGTCCGATCTCACTTCCGGCATCGTCACCCGCAATATATACGTTGCCTTTGATGGTTACATTTCCGGTTGCAGTTACTACCGGCTCAGAAGTTGTACGATCTGTCAGATTTCCGTTTGCCAGATAGTTTGCATGGGAATAAATGGCTGCGTTTTCCAATACAGCACCATCCTCCAGCCGAAGCTGTCCGCAGATGGAAGCACCTGTTGTAAACTCCTCATTAAATGCGTCATAATTCATGGAAAATGTTCCACCGGCTTTTACATCAATCATTCCCTGTACCACAGAGTCATTCAGTGTCAGTTTACCACCTTTTTCTACTACAATGCGGACACTGCTGAGCACTTTCATGTTTGTAAGTGTCAGATCACAGCCGTCGGGGATGTACAAGGTCTGTGGAATAGTTCCTTTTTCTACCTCTTTCCATGCCAGATCATAACCGAGGTATCCATAAAGTCCGCTGCTCTTGGAGCCAAACCATGCCGCCAGCTCCTTCGGTACACGAACGCTCTCTTTTTCCCCTTCGACATTGCTGCCAAAGTTTTTGATTGCCCATGGCTCCATAATATTCCATGCATATTTTCCGCCGGCATAGTGTTTCAGATTTTCTGTAACCAGTTCTTCTGCCAGTGTCTCTTCTCCGGTGTATACATGAAATGGAAGCGTATTGCTGACTGCCGTACGACCCTGCATATCTTCGATTGATACGGAAACAAGATAATTTCCTGCATCCTTCGGTATTCCACTCAGAGTCACTCCACTGCTGATGGTCATATAGACCCCTTGCATACCGCTGTCACAATCTGCTGATGTACCATTTGCGGTATCCGGAATGATGCTGACACTGCATTTTTTGCCGTTCAGGTTGATTTTTGACAGGTTATCCAGTTCTTCCCAGTCACTGGCTTTCGGTTCTTCTCCTTTTTTCACCAATGCACCGTATACGGTAACATCACTGTTTTTGTTGGAGTTTGCTCCGCCGGTACTTGCACCGGATACCGTATCATAATTTTTCTGTCCTGTGATCGCACTGTCAAAAGTTCCTTTGATTTTTACAAACAGCTGGTAGGGATCACCCTGACCGTCATCTTCTGTCAGAGATGCTTTTCCTTCGGTATCAATGACAAGTTTCATGGTCAGATCTTCATATCCCTTAGCACTTACCGTGATCACGTCACCGCTTTTCAACACCGGAATAACCGGTGTAGTGCTGTAATCTTTTGCTGCAAATACCAGTTTGTTGTCAGATGTATTCACATAGTATTTTCCGCCTGCAGACGGGCCGTAAGCAGTTTGCTCCCAATCCATTCCGTTTACTTTCACACCTGTGACAGCTGCTGCATAACTGCCAGCATTTTTAAATGAGACTTCCCACGCATTTCCAAAATAATCAGTGGCAATCTTTACCCCACTGAGTTCGATTTTCTTCGGTGCAGCCTCTTTAAATGCCGCTTTTACACTCACATTTTCTGCCGGCATAGTAAACGTATATACCGTTTCAGACTCTTTTTTCAGCGCAACGGCTGTGCCATTCTCACCTGTCACCCGGATTGTATCCAGTTCATAACCATCATCTGGTGTCAATGTTACCGTCACAGTTGTGCCTTCTTTCAGATCTTTGACAGCACTTAACGCTACAACTCCATGTGCACTTGCTTCTGCCTCTGCTGTATAAGTTTTCTCAGCAGGCTGTTTATTTGCTACGACCGAAGCAGTGTAATCATATCCGTTTTTTTCTACTTTTACGGTCAGATCTTTGTATCCGTCTGCTGTAATCGCCATTGTCAGCGGATATGTGATACCTGATGGACTGGCGATCTGAAGTGCTTTGAAAGAATCATAAGCTCCGGCTGCCGTTCCGATACCCCATACATTGGTATCACTGCTAAAGGAATTAATCGTTCCTTTTGTATATGCAGTACCATTGACAGTCACGCTGTTTACTGCATTCAGCCAGGCTGTATCTTCGAATCGGAGATTGATATTGTCTGTCCAGAAACCATTATGTACACATTCTTTTACCTCCGATGGTGCGTCTTTCGCTGCATCCTTTGCCTCTGCTGCCATAACCGGTGTCACCACCATAGACAACATGAGCAACAATGACAAGAACAGCGATGTTATTTTTTTCCAGGTCTTTTTCATATGCTCCTCCTTTTTATTGTTGCTAACACTTGTTCTTTTTACATAACGTGTGTTTCTTGTACATAATTTTTGTTTGTACTAACTAACATTTTGCAATTTTAGCAGACCGAAGAATCGCTGTCAATTTGAAATCCTGATTTTTCCGCCAGTTGAATATTTTTCTCATAAAGATGCGTTTCCGCACAAAAAAAGAAAGAAGCATTTCCTCAGAAAACACTTCTTTCTTTTTTCAACATTTTTTATTAGCAGGCTTTTGCAAACTCTCTCAATTTTTCCTTCGCTGTCTCATTCAGATTCTTCGGTACCTGAATCTGGACAACTGCATATTCATCCCCATGGATATTCTTATCTTTCATCGATACAATGCCTTTGCCCCTCAGACGGATCTTACTTCCGGACTGTGTACCCGGACGGATACTGCAGACCACGTTTCCGGTTAATGTCGGCACAACGGCCTCACCACCAAGAACTGCTGTAGTAAACGGAATTGTGATATTTGTATACACATCCATGCCTTTCCGTTCAAATCCGGCTCTGTCGCCAACCGTCACCTTCAGCAGCAGATCACCGGCTTCGCCACCATTAAATCCCGGATTTCCCTTGCCTTTCAGACGCACGGTTTTACCGGTATCGATACCTGCCGGGATATTGACTTTCAGGGACTGTACCTGACCGTTTCCATCCTGCAGATGAATCATTTTCTCACATCCAAACGCAGCATCATCAAAACTTACGGTGACATCTGCATGAATGTCGCTTCCTTTCTGCCGGAACTGACCTCTGCCAAAACCGCTGCTGCTGCCAAAATCTCCAAAATGACCATCCTGTCCGAATCCGCCGGCACCCGATCCGTTGCTGTAATACTGATGAAATCCACCATTTCCATCACTGTGGAAACTGTAACTTCTTCCACCACCGTTGGATCTTCCATGGAACATATCCCCGAAGATATCACCGAACATGTCACCCATATCTGCACCGTTAAAATGAAATTCCTGATAACCGCCATTCTGACCGGCACCGGCTCCACTGTATTGATAAGCACCGCCCTCCGGCATACTGCCGTCAAAGGCTGCATGGCCAAACTGATCGTACAGTTTCCGTTTCTCCGGATCACTCAGGATCGTATAAGCCTCTGTCACATCCTTGAACTTCTGCTCCGCTGCCGGATCTCCGGCGTTGGTATCCGGATGATACTTCTTTGCCAGCCTCCGGTATGCTTTTTTTATTGCCGGGGCATCCGCGGTCCTGCTGACACCCAATATTTCATAATAGTCTTTTTTCATGTCTTACACTTCCTCCCAACAGCACAAGAGCGGAGGAACAATCTCTGCTCCTCCGCTCACCGATATTTTTTACATTATCCTTCAATGGTGATGTATTTCGTTTCTTCTACTGCCGGTTTAGGCTCTTTCTTCGGAACAAGCAGTTTCAGAATACCATGTTTAAACTCTCCTTTGATATCCGCTTCTGTAACATTCTCTCCTACATAGAAGGAACGCTCACAGGCTCCGGCGTAACGCTCCCGGCGGATATATTTACCGGATTCCTTCTCCTGCTCATCCTTGTCCAGACCTTTCGCAGCACTGACTGTCAGATAGCCGTTATCCAGTGAAACCTTGATCTCGTCTTTCTTAAATCCCGGAAGATCCACATCCAGTTCATAACTGCCATCAGTTTCACGGATATCCGTTTTCATCATGTTCTGCGCATGTTTACCATAAAGCGGATTCTTCTTGCCCCAGAACTCATCTTTAAACGGGAAGTCCATCCAGTCATCATCAAATAAGTTTTCTCCAAAAATACTAGGCATCAACATAAGTCATCGCTCCTTTTCATGACAAACAAATCTATTTTTAAGTCTTTCGACTGTTACTTACTAATCTATTTTAAGGATACCGCCCGAAGTCTCCGGGCAGTATCACGAGTCTTTAACGATCATACATTACCTGACGGAAATGAATCAACTTCTCAATCATTCAATGGTGATATATTTCGGATCGTTGGAAACCGGTTTTGCTTCTTTCTTCGGAACAAACAGTTTCAGGATACCATGTTTGTATTCACCTTTAATGTCTTCCTGAGTCACTTCTTCGCCTACATAAAAGCTTCGCTCGCAGGCTCCTGCGTAACGTTCACGTCTGATGTAACGTCCTGTCTTCTTGTCATCCTCTTCCTCATCAAGGCCTTTAGCTGCACTGACTGTCAGATAACCATCTTTCAGTGCTACCTTAACTTCATCTTTCTTGAATCCAGGAACATCAATTACAAGTTCATAACCTTCCTTGGTTTCTTTAATATCGGTCTTCAGAAGATTCTGTGCTCTGTGTCCGTACAGCTTCTTCTCTGCTTTCTTCTCATCTTTATCATCGTAATAGAACGGTGTAAAGAAATCATCAAATAAGTTTTCTCCAAAAATACTAGGCATTAACATAAGTCATCTCTCCTTTTTTCTATGCTCGTTTACCTTGTTTCTTTGGAACTGGGATGTTATAAGGGACTCAAGGGAACCATTTTATATCTCTTTGTTGTTCCTCTTCCTTTGTTCTGTATGTACTATAACACATATATTAGCACTCGTCAAGTGAGAGTGCTAATAATTTTGTGAACTTTCTGTGTCCTTCCGTGTCCGATGTCCATACACTATCTTCAAAATTGAAACATAATATAGAGAAGCGGTCATGTGTAAACTCACATGGCCGCCATTTATTACCATTCTTCTTCATTGGATTCCTGTTCACGTCGATAACTCTGCTCATCAGTTTCTTCGTCACAATATCTGCCAATGATCTGCCCCCAGCATGTATATTTATTTTTGGCACAGATCCGTTTGCAGATGGGATGTTCCAACAGTGTTTCAAACATTGCCTCATAATCAAATTCCCAGAAATCACCCGGCTGATGCTTTGCGACTGCTTTTGTATCTTTCTGCTTCAGGCGATCGAATCATGGTCTGAATCTCACCATTCCTCAAATTACCAACCTTCCTGCATACTCTGCAAAAGAAATTTAAAGCAGCATACTCGTCATACCATTTCTTTGGTTCCAGCAGAAATTTTCTCTTCTTCCGGTGCTCCTGCATAATATCGGCAGCTATTTTTTTCATTGAATCTTCGTATCTCATGTCTTTCCTCTATTCCTCCTCCATTCCCAGCGAAGGCTTGAATCTCTTATTCTTCGCCTGCGGCATTACAATCTCGTAAAAGTAAAATCCCATATACTCAAGAGCCTGCTTCTTCAGCTTGTAAAATGATGTCCTGCCTATCCCAAGCTCCTGTTGGACTTCGACATCCGCTTTTGCATAACTGCTGCAAAAACAGGAATGGAGGATTTCACTCAATTCAGAGCCGTTTGGTGCATAATACTTCACCAGCGTGATTCCTCTGTAAACCATATCTGAGAGACCGTAAATGACCATCAGATTATTCATCTCCCGGTGCAGTTTTACTACATCAAGCTGCTGGTTATAGATTCCGATATAACTCAAGGCATAAGCCATATCTTCGTTGATTTTTTCCTGGCATTCCATTTCCTGTTCTTCCAACACAATCCTGTTCTCAAGAATCAGCTTCCGATAGTTTGACATCAGTGCCTTAATATCATTATAATGTCTTTTCATTGTCACTTCCAGATAATCCTGTGTATGACTCGCTATCTGAAATGTAACTTCTTTCATGGATTTAATTGCATACTCTCTATCTGTCATATATTTAAAAATCTCCTTATCAACAATCATACTAACCGGCTATTTTTATGCCGGTCCGCTTTCCCGATGATTTTGACGGAAAGCAAATAACATATCTATTTGCAGGAGCTTCATTCACAAACAGGCACTTGTGGGGAATGCCTGGGCTGATCGGAATGCCTCTCCTTATGTAAAACCTACGGTGCAAAAAGGGAAAGTGTCTGCTGCCGCAGGTTAATATTCCATTTAATCTCTATGACGTCTTCCTTTCCATAAACCATTTGTCTACTTCAAAAAACAAGTGGCTCTCCTGCCCCTGTACCATGCAGGTGTACATGATCCCCGTGCCGCCTGCTTTTCTGCTGGCACAGCGCTCTTTCTTCAATACCCTGTCAATGTCATATTTCCTGCCATCTTCCCATATGAAAGATATTGGGACAAGTCCGCCCTCTCTTCCGAATTCTGCTGTGACATCTACATATACTTTGTTCATAATGCTTCCTCCCATCATCCGTGAAAGTAGCTGTGCGGATGAATCGTGTGAGTTCCTGCATCCAGGCGGGATAAGACTTTATCCTGATACATGGATGCCCTCTGAATGCTGAAATATCCAAACCGCCTCCTTATCTCATCCACCGCCGAATCCATTTTTTCCAGCTTCTCCCGTTTTTCCTGATTCGTAAATAAGTCAAGCTGCACCGGGATTTCTTCCAATACAAGTTCAGAACTCCGAATACCCAGACTCCGGATCGGACGTTCCCATTTGTAATATTTCTTAAAAAGGCAGAATGCCGTTCTAAGGATTTCATCCATAATATTTGTCGGCTGACTGACATGCATCTGCCTTGTTATGCTCGACAGTTCATTATTACGAATAGAAATTTCTACTACTCTGCATTTAAAGCCATGTTTTCGTAACCTTGTGGAAACGCTTTCTGCCAGAGCCGTTAAAATGATCCAGACATCCAGATCCGTTTCCAGATCTCTCGGGGTTGTTGTACTGTTTCCAATAGACTTCACCGGT
>ENA-ORTY01002553-ORTY01002553.1-human-gut-metagenome-genome-assembly--contig:-NODE-2553-length-17146-cov-9.285647_pt1 | contig 17146 bp, 24 predicted proteins | sample MGYA00241917_ERZ509198 | MGnify/ENA primary metagenome ERZ509198 (study PRJEB26280, sample SAMEA2338857) | human gut metagenome | biome: human gut; feature: human-associated habitat; material: faeces...
AGGGAGTGGTATAAAAACGTTTCAATTACTCCCCCAAAATCGAACATATGTACTATTTTATGTTAATAATTTGTTCATATTTGTTTTACATAATGTTTACATTTAGTTAATAGTTTGTTAATAATATTTAGGTATTATATAACCATAGAGGACAGGAAATCCTTTAAGATAATAAAATATTAAGAGATAAGCAGGAAGTTGGAATGTGCGATAATGTCAACCTACTCCAATGAATATTCCAAGTGAAACTACAGGGACGCAGGGGTCAAGTAGGGAATGGATAAGCGAGATGACTCAGTAATCTTTTAATATAATTTAAGGATAAAGCAAGTACAATACATTAGAGTGTAGCCACTGGAAAAGTTAAAGCCACTAATAAAAGTGCTTGACAAATCCAAATTGATACACTACAATATATAGTGTAAGGAACAGTAAATTATTAAACTATTAAAACAAAAAGAAAAGAGGTAATAACTATGAGAAAACAAAAAACTATTGAACTAAAAGGAATAATATTTGAGGTACAAAAAGAAATACACGATAAACTATATTATAGTGGTAGAAATTTATATGATTGTTATAACAAGCCATCATATGCTAAACAAAAAATATATGAGTATTGGGAAGATTGGTATTATGATAACTTTGATTATGAAAGTAGAATAGGTAGTTTAACGGTACATTCTTATAATTGTAATATGTTTACATTAACAATGGGCATTGTATATAATGGTAAACAATATCATTTATATATAACACCAAATCATAAATATATAAGTGAGGTAAAATAATATGAGTAAATATAATAAATTAAAAAAACAGATTTTTGAACATGATTGGTTTATGAGTAATAATATAGAATATTGTAAAAAAATAGTATTTAGTATTGTTAAATTAGAATTAGAAAATAATAAACATCTTAATACAAGAGTTATAAAAAATGTATTTGCAGAAAAAGGTATTAATAAAAATTGGATTGTTGGATTAGTTGTAGAAGATACTAATAAAATTGGAAAGTATATAGATACTATGAGATATTTAGAAATAATTCAATTATCATATATTTGTAATAATTTAATTATAACGCATATAAATATTATGAATAGTCATAATTTAGATGAAATAAAAAGTATAATGTAATATAATAGTGTATAGTGTAGTGGTAGCATAACATATTGTTGGGTATAGGTTCAATTCCTATATACACTAATTACCAACAGTCTACAATAGTAGTTGGTATACATAAATAGAATATAGTAATAGGTGCGTGTAACATCTAAAGTTAGTAAGTCTAGTGTGTTAGCATAACATTGCACAACAAGTTCATATTAAAATATTATATTGAAAGAAATGAGGTAATCAAAATGAAAATTAATGCAACAGTAAAAACTTATAACGTATACTTTTTAGAACCAACAGAAAATGGAACATATGAAATTATTGCAAAGGTAACGGACGGAGAATATGCAACTGTAAACACTAAAGCAAGTGCATATGCAAAGGAACACAACTTTGGTAAAGATGTTTTTAGAACAAATCCTAGAGTAGAAAAAGAAGTTAGAGAGATTGAAATTTAATTAATAAAATTCTATTGTAGACAAAATAATATAAATGAAAGAAAAGAGGTAATCAAAAATGAAAATTAATGCAACAGTAAAAACTTATAACGTATACTTTTTAGCACCAACAGAGAATGGAACATATGAAATTATTGCAAAGGTAACAGATGGAGAATATGCAACTGTAAACACTAAAGCAAGTGCATATGCAAAGGAACATAACTTTGGTAAAGATGTTTTTAGAACAGTACCTAGAGTAGAAAAAGAAGTTAGAGAGATTGAATTATAATAAATAGTAAAGGAGAATAAAATAATGAAATTAGGAAAGAATTTTGTAACATATTTTAAGGAAAGAGAACAAGCAAAAATTGTAGATGAAATATATGGAAAGAAAATAACAGTAGATGAAATTCATAGCTTTGAAACAACAGATGAAGAAACGGGAGAACCATCAAGGAAAGTTATATTTACAGTAGTAGGAGATAATAAACATTACTTTTATATGCCAGACAGTTTTGCAAATGATATAACAGATGAAGATATTAATATGATTAATTCAGGAAATGATACTATTAGTGGAACATTTACGAAAGTAACAACTAAAAAAGGCTTTCAGTGTTGGAACTTTGAAGATGTAGAATAGTGATATAAGGTAAGTACAGCCTTTAATGTATGGGTTTGGTGTAGTGGCAAATAATGAAAGAGGTACATATATGAATTATAGAAAATCAATGATTTTTTCAAATATAATAATAAGTATATTAATAATATATATACAATTTAGAAATGGTTTTTGGATTTGTGAAAATACATTACAATATATATTAGTATTTATTATTTGTTTAATATATTATATAATGATACTAAACAAAATAGGATATTGGATGGCAATTAATAAAGGAGATAACAAAAATGATAAAAAAGATAGAAATAGTAGTAGATGATGATAATTATGATTATGATATAGTGAGAGATAAAATAAATGTTATGTATAAGAATTTACATATAGGTTACATACATATATATGAGGATTATTATTATATGTATATAGTAGGATATGATATTGATTATAATAAGATATTTATTAATAGAGTATTAAAAAATATTAAAAATGAAAATGAAATGTATATGAATTATGGATATAGTTTATTAAAAGCAAGAGAAGAAATCATTAAGGAATTTAAAGATAAAATTAGAGGTGTGTAATGTTTATTGAAGAAGTAAAAGAGTTATTTAAAAATATGAATGAGTTAGAATATAAGATTAGATTAAATAAATTATATAAATTAGTTGGTATAACAAGATTGTTTTTAGATGGTGTAGAAGTAATAACAGATTGTGTTAATGAAACTACAGAATATAATTTCGCAACACAACAATATGATATTTTTATAGAGGATTTTAAAAATGAAGTTGTTAGAATATTTAATATATTAATTCATCATAACAAGGAAACAGATTTATATGAAGTAATTGTAATATCAGATATATCAGTAATTAATGCAAGATATATAATATCATCTGATGAAATACAAAATACTATGAATAAAATATATATTAATATTAATAATATTATTATGAATTATCTAATGGAGAGAGGGTGTTTAGTAAATGAATAAAAACACACATAAAGATTGTTGCTTGTTACAAAATGATAAATGTACTGTTTTAATAGAAACAAAATGTAAAGGTTGTAATTTTTATAAATCAAAAAAAGAATTTGTAAGATTAAATGATAGTGATAATAACATTCAATATGTAGTAAAAAGATATACTTAATTATTTATTTGGAAAGAGAGGTTTATATGAATGTTTTCTAATATAATATATGGACTTGATATAGAAACCTCTACGATAGATAGTATGGTATATGATGATAAAAAAATATCTTATATTATTTCATATTGTATATCTAAAATTAATATTTTGAATGGAAAATATGAAAAGGTTGAAGTTGGTAGAACATATGATGATTTAGATAGATTTTTATACAAATTAAATGATTATGCTAATGATAATGAAAAAGAATATTTAATATATATACATAACTTTGATTATGAATATTCATTCTTTAAAAATAATTTAAAATATTTTAAAGAAATGTATAATGAAGATGACGATACATCATATTTATTTATGAGTATGAATAGTCCTTTGTATATAGAATTAGGTAGATTAACTTTTAGATGTTCTTTAAAATTATTATCAAAATCTATAAAACAATTAGGAAATGAATTAAAATTACCTAAATTAGATTATGAATATACTAAAGTAAGAACACCATTAACTGTATTATCAGATGAAGAAATAGAATATAACTATAGAGATGTAGAGATTATGTTGAAAGCAATCTATAGATTATATACAAATAATCAATACATTAATTCAGTTAAAGATATTCCATTAACAAAAACTGGAATTAGTAGATTAAATTGTGAGAAGAATAAAGAAGTAAACAAAACAATTAAATTAGAAAAGAAACAATATAATAGTAAAGGAAAAAGTAAAGGTAAAAGACAAAGAAAAATATATGATTTTCATATTAAAAAATGTCAAGATGATAAAGCAAAAACAGAAGAACAATTAAGGAAGTGGGAACAATGTTTTCAAGGTGGTTTAGTTTTTTCCAATCCAAAATACTGTGGAGTAATTATTGATAAAGTTGCTAGTATAGATTTTAGTAGTAGTTATCCTACTCAAATATTATATAGATATTTTCCATATGATTTTAAAATTATAAAAGAAAATAAATTAGATACAATTAAAAAATATATTAGACAAGAATTTAATGATTATACACAATTAATATTACCTAAACCATTTTATACATATTTTAATTGTACAGTAACAATAAAAAATGTTAAAGCAAAATACTTTTTTTATCCATTATCTATTGCAAAGATTGAAAATTTTAATGAGTTATATAATGATATAAATTGTAAGTTTTTAAATGGTAAAATAATTAATAGTGAAATAGGAATTACAATTACAGTATCAAGTTTAGATTTATTTATTATATCATTATTTTATGATTTTGAAATAGAAGATTGTAGTTATTTAGAGAGTACAAGAAAAACAAAAAAGAGTACAGAATATATGATTAATGCGTGTGTATATAATGGAATGAAAAAGGTAGAGTATAAAGTATATAATAATTTAATACAAGATAATTTAAAATATAAACAGTATTCTAATAAAGAAATTAAAGATGATTATTTTAGAGAGAGTGTAAACACAAAAAAAGATTACATAGAACAAAAAGAAATAGCACATAGTTTATTATTATCTGTTAAATCTGATTTAAATGCACTGTATGGAATAAATGCTATGCACTTGCTACACGATAGATGGAGATATGATATAGATGAAATGGAATGGATAAATAATCCTGATACTTTTGAATACTATTTAAATAAAAGATGTAAGAGTTCATATATATATGGTATGTATGTTGCCTGCTATGCAAGAAGTAGTTTATGTTATGCTATATATAAATTATTAAATAATAATATAGAAATATATTATTCTGATACAGATAGTGTTAAATATAAAGATGATATAAAAGCAGATAAAATAATAATTGAATTTAATAGATTAATAAATAAAATGTTAGGAGAAGAATATAAAGATTTAAAGTTTGGAACACTAGATAAAGAACACGTTTATGATAAATTTGTAACAATAGGAACAAAAAGTTATATAACATTAATGGATAATAATATTGACGCAACAATTAGTGGTGTACCTAATGCAACAAGAATATTTCAAAGATTATATGAGGAAAATTATAATTATAATTTTAATGATTTAATATTTGAATGTTATCATTATGATTGTACTATAGATAAAAGTTGCATTAAAAAATTAGCACATACATATGGTAATGTTAAAGAACATATAAAAGTTTATGATAAAACTGTAAATAAATTATATGAAGAAACAGTAACAAGTGGTTGTGTTTTATCAGATACTTCTGTACAAATGAAATCTTTTGAAAGTAAATTATGGAGAAGTTATGGTAGAATTATAAGAAATACATTTTATGATACTGTAAATCCATTAACTTTTGATATACATACAGATATAAAATTAGTTAAGGATAAAAAGGATAAAAAGGATAAATTTGTAGTAACAACTAAAATTAATAGAGAGGAAATGTTATAATGAATAATAAGTTAAAAAATAATTATGTAAAACAAGTTGCTAATTTAAAACAAAAGATTAATAGATATGAACCTAAAATAAAATTTGATGAAGATAGTAAAGCAAAAAGAATTAATGTTTTTAAAACACAAAAACAAAATATTAATATAGATTATAGTAATTATAAAAATATAATAAAAAAATATAATAAAGGTGAAATAAAAAATATAAAAGAAGTACAATTAGCAGAAGAGAAATTGCAAGGTACATTAGCAACTTATGATAGTATATTTAATAGACTTAATAAAGACTATATTAAAAATATTATAGATAATAGTAAAGAAATGAAAATTTTAAATGCTAAATTAAGTGGTATTAAAAATGTAAAAAATGTAAATGAATTAGATAATAAATTCTCAAATGTTGCAGATATAATAAATGATTTAACTGAAAAAATGGAAAGAAAAAATGGAAAGACAGATAATTTTACTACATATTCAACAGATGATATATATGATAGATTGTTTGGTAGTGCAAATGAAAGTCCATACTATGAAGAAATAATAGATGAACTTGCAGATAATAAAGCAGAATTTAGAACATCTATTATAAAACCATTAAGACAAAGTGGTGTAATGTCAGATGAAATGTATCAAATTATTAATGATTTATTACAATTATAAATGAGGTATAAATTATGGCAAAGAAAAAATATTATAGTTATAAAAATGGAATACTTCAACACGATTTTGATTATAATTTTATAGTAGGTGGAAGAAGTAATGGTAAAACAACTGGCTATCAATTAGAAGTTGCACTACCAAATTATTTAAATAATAAAGAACAATTTGTAAAAATAGTTAGAACAAATGATGATACTGTACCATTATTAAATGAAGATTGGATTGATGTAAATGTAAAAAATAAATTAAAAGATAAAGGTTTAACATATGTGTATTACAGAAAAACATTTTACATAGGTACAATAAAAGATTATGAAGATTATGGTTTAAAAAAGTTTGTACAAGAAAAAGCAGATGTATGGGGATATGTTATACCATTATCACAACAAGCAAGATATAAGTCTAGTGATAGAAGTAAAGTATCTACAATAGTATTTGATGAATTTGCTATAGCAGAAGAATATATGTATTTACCAAATGAAGTAGAACAATTAATGAGTTTAATCAGTACGATTATACGTTCAAGAGATAATGTAAAAGTATTTTTTATAGGTAATGCACTATCATTGAAGAACCCATACTTTGATTATTTTGGTATTGACGCAAGTAAATTAAAGAGTGGTAATATATATTCTTTTGCACAATGTGGTGATGAATTTAAAGAATATGCTAAAGTTGGTTTAGATTTTGTAGAAATGATATACTCCAACGAAAGTGATATACCAAAATTATTAAGAGTAAGTGGTAATGCACAAGCAACTACATTGGATAGATATGTTTTACCTAGTAATATAATAAAAAATAATGATTGGCTATATTATTGTTTGAAGAATAAAAAATTTAATGATTATTATTATATTAAAAATGTAATTGCGTGGATAAAAGAAACTGATATAGATGAAAATAATATTGATTTTGATAGGCTACCTAAATATGATACTGTATTAGAAATAGTATATAAATATGATGATAATATTAGATACTTAATAAAAAATTCATATGATGATAGTTATGGTTTGATGACACAATTTGAAACTATGAAACCAAATAAAAAAGTAGGTTTAGATATAAGATTAAAATTACCATTATATTTTTTAGATAATAAAAAATATATATTAGGAACTACAGATTTAATTAATATGATTGAGGAGTGTAATATATGGAAAATATAATAGATGAAATAGCAAATAAATATTATGGTTGTTATTTATATGCAAAACGATATATTAAAAATAATTGTAATTTTTATTTTGATTATGAAGAAATGTTACTATGGGAATATTACTTAACATGTAAACGTATTAGTAATAAATATAATAAAGATACTAACTATAAAAATCTTATTATATCAAGTTTAATTAAAAGAATGTTTCAATATTATAAAAGAAATAAAGATAAAGTTGAAAGTAATTATGATGATACTTTAATACATAATGTATATGATAATATATCTTTAAATGAAATGATGTGTAAAAAATATCCTATAGTATATGATTATTTATATAATAATTTTACAGTAAGAGAAATAAAAAATAAATATAATATATCACAAACTAAATTTTATAAAGAATTAAATGATTTTTATAATAAAGAGTATTCAGAAAATAAAACAGATAGTGATTAAACACTATCTGTTTTTTGGATAAATAAAAATCATTCCTTTTCTTTTTTTCTTATTATATACTATAGGTCTATCACTACCACTTGATAAGTAATCATAAATTAATTTACAATTATATAATTTACAATCATCATTAGGTAAGTACATATTAGTTCCATAAAACTTTCCTAATATTTCATCTTCAACAATATATTTATCATAACCTATTTCATCTATAGTTTTATTAAAAATAGGTAATGATTTACTTAATTCTTTTGCTTTTGTTACACCTTGCCAATTATTTTTTCTAGGTGCAAATTCACCTCTACCATAACTATATGCTTTAACTAAATATTCAATAGATTTATTTTTAGAATTATATACAAATTCTTTTCCAGTCAAAGGAAAATTACTTGATGAATAATATCCACCACTTGTTTTTATTGTACCATCTAACAATTCATATTCTATTGCTTTACATTGTGTTGATATTTGTTTAGGGTTATTTGAATTAAATCCATAAGCATTTGCTTTTTCTGTAATAGCGTTCCAGTTTTCTTGATAACTGCCAGCATTACTCCATTGAATTAATCCTACACCTAAACCAACTACACCACCTTGACCTAAATTCTCTTCTATTTGTGGGTTCATTGTACTTTCAAACCACATATTACCAAGTAAAGCATATATAGATTTACTATCCCATATACCAATATCAAAATCTGTATTATCAGTATATGCTACATATTGCCAATTAGCATTATAATAATCAGCAACTCTAATCTGTTCATTTTTTGGTGCTGTATCTGTACTAGCTTCTACTAATTTATTATTATTAATCATCATAGCAGTATGACCATATGGACTATCAGAATAAAAAATAATCATACCACTTTTTAAATTATCTTTACCAACTTCTGAAAATTTTTTAATAGTAAATCCTAATTTAGTTAGTGCATTATATTCATCACTTGTGCTAAATGAAATATCTGTACCTTTATAAAATCCACCGTGATATAATGCAAATGATAAAAATGAACTACAATCAAAATATACACCATTATATTTTTCAAATTGTATTCCGTGTCCACCACCTAATTTATATAAATATTTATTATTATTTGCTATACTTGTTGCCCATTGTATTGCTTTTTTAATATCTGCCATAATAACTCCTATTTATATTTTATTATTTTGAGAATAATCATACATTGTATTTATATTATGCCACATAGTTACACCATTATCGAACATATTTTTTATAGAGTTTAATGCTATTTGAGGTATATTTCCTACTATATTAATACCACTTGTTTTAATATAATTCCAAGATGGTCTTGAATTAAATTGTGGTTTTTTAACAACATTAACTTTATATCCAAACATATCAAAGTAATTATCTATCATTTCTATATTATCTTTTTTAACTTGTTTTAACATCATTCTAAATCCTAACTGTCCTATGTTCTGCATAATACTAGTATTAAATGAACCTCTTTGAATATCTCCTTTACTTTTTTGGTCTGCTAAAGATGAATTAATTTTTTCAAGTGCATTAGTTGAACTCAATTCATTTGATAATACATTATTTGCTAAATCAGTTAAATTAGATATATTTCCATTAACATTTGTCATAGTTGCTCCTGCAACATTTCCTTGTAAACCTAACATACTAGTATTTAACATTGTATTTAACATATTACTTGATGTTCCAATACTCATTTTTGCAACATTAGTTATATAATTTCTAAATGTTTCTGCATATGAATTATTTATAGCATTTGTATTAGCAGAATAAAAAGCAGAATATGTATTAGTTACATAAGGTAGTTCAATATTAACTGCACCATTTAATGAATAATCTAAATTATTTTTTAAACCTTGATATTCATATAAATATCCATTAATACAAGCACCATCTTGTGATGGAAAATTATATTTAAATACAATATCTTTTTTATTATTACTATTTTCAAATTTTGCGTCTATCATATTACCTTGATTATTAGATATAGTAACAAAATTATATGGATACATAAAACATTTTTTATTATTAGGTTTATAACCAGATATATTATCAGGCAATGACATAATACCATCATTATATATATTATTAGGTTGTTTTACATATTCACATAAAAAATATTCATTTTCATTTAATATATCAGTATCAGAATTTATATTAAACATTGCTAAACCTAATATATCAGTAGGTCTAGTTCCACTGCCATCAGTATTATCTGTATCTGCACTATATTTTGGAAAAGGACAATAATAATAACTAACAATACTATCTTGTAGATTATTACTTACCATAATATCAATGGCTTTTCTTGCTTGGTCACCATCTGCAAATGATAGTGTTAATGATTGTACATTCATATTAGTTACAGTTTTTGAAAATAAAGGTATTCTTTTTCTTTTTCCTTTTACTGGATATATACCATATACATATTTATTATCTGATAATGTAACACAAAACCTATAAAAATTATCATCTTTATGTGCCCTTAACATATTAGATTGATTTACTATATAATCAGATATTGGTAAATTTTCATCTAATGTATGTAATCCAAATGTATCATCTTCAACGTGTTCTCTTTCAATAAAAGATTTTTTAAATTCTATATCATAACAATATGTTTGCCACCAATCAATTGAACAATTAAATGTTGCAGTTATTAAATTAGAACTCCAAGTTACATTATTAATAAAGAAATAATATCTTTTATCATTTTCTATTACTACACCATAATTATAATTCATAGCATTTTTATAATTAGTTTCTAATCTAAATGACATAGATGTTTTATTAGGACTTGCTATATTTTTATATAAATCAACATTCTCTCTATTACTACAATATCCATCAAATACATTATCTCTTGTTTTTGAATTTGAATAATATACTTGATTTGAATATTCATTAATAGGAAAGTTACTATAAAATTTTATTGTACAATAACTCTTTGCCATATAAATCTCCTTTTAAATAATTATATTCATAAATAAACAATTCTCTTCTATTTTATTTAATAAATATTCATTTGTATCAATAACAAAATTAATATATTTCTTTAATAAATCTGTAGGGTTTCCATCATAACCATATAATAATTGTTTACCAACTAATGTATCTTTAATATTATCAGTTGATAATATATTACTATTGAATTTAGTTTTATCTGTACTATCTGTATTAAATTTACTATTTTCATTATTATGGTTTTCTATAGTACCATCATTTTTTACAGTACCAGTTTGTGTACTAGTAGTATTATTTGTAGAATTTGTCTTTTTATTTTGTGCGTCAGTAATATAGTTATTATCTGTTTTAAACATATCATTTAAACTAACAGATGAACGTGGACTATCAGAATGTAAATTATATTCAGTTCCATTATGTGTTGTATTATCTTTTGTAGTTAAGTTATCAGTTCTTGTTTTATTTTCTGTTGAACCACCTATTAATGTTTTATCATTTGTACCAGTTTCAAATCTTGTAGTATTTACATCTTCTTCTTTATTTGTTTTTTTAATTCCAGTTTTATTATTTGTATTATCTACATCTGTTGTAATATATTTATTATATAAAGGATTAAATTCTATAAGTTTTGCTTTATACATATTATTTAATTTTACTTTATTAGATGTTAATACATCACTTAATTTAATACAGAAATTTAAATATGTATCAAATGATAATGTTCTATACATAAATCTTCTAGTAAATCTTTTTATAAAATCATTCCATAAAATATCATTATCAACATAAAATTCTTCTTTACAATTTAATGTTAATAACTCATTTACTTTATTACAAACATCTGAAAAAGTTGTATTAGAATTAGTATAGTCAACTAAATCTATTAATCTAATTCCATAATTATAATTTGTCAGAAACATAATCGTCGACTCCCTCCATATTATCATTAGGTGTATTATTAAATAAATCAATATCAACATTAGGTACTACTTCAATATTAGTTCCATATTTTTCATTAACTTGTTTTGCAAACTTCTGTCTTTGTACAAATTTATCTAAATATAATGTTGTTTTCAATCCATCATATGCACCTAACTCACCAGTGATTAAACGTTCTGTTTTATTAGGATTTACTATACTTGCTAAGCCAGTTGTAATCATAAATTCATTTATTATATCTCTATATGAATTATAAAATTCTGTTACTGATGTTGGTTTAACTAATTGTTCTGCCCTTACATCAAAGTTATCTTTATTAGGTAACTTGACTGTAACGGGAACACCTATATTTCTTTTTTCCCAAGATGTAAGCATATCTTTTATTTCATTTTCACTACCAACAAATATATTATTAATTCTACTATCAACAATAGCAGTATCAATAGATATTAATACATCTGCTATTTTATTAGCAAATATATAACAAACAATTTTATCAGATAATGTTCTCATTGTTTTATCACAACCTATAACAATATCATTACTAGTTAATATTTGTTCATTATTATATAATAAAGATTTAAATTCTCTATAATCTCCTAATATATTAGGTACACCAGTTGGTTCAAGTGGTGTAAATAATAATTTATCATCTTTGTCTTTATATGCACCTACATAATAAGAACTAAAAAAACATTTCTTTAAATCATTTGATAATACAATATCAAGATTTTTAAATGTAAATAGATTTGATAATATATTTGAAAATACACCATAATATAAATTCAAATAATAATTGTGACGTATTTTTGTATCATCATATATATCTTTTGGCTTAAAAAATAATTCCATATATTATACCTCACTGTTAAATAAAAAATTATTATCATCATTTTCTTTTTTTAATATAGATTGTTCTGCTCCATATGTTCTTAATAATAAATCTATTTCAATATCATTATATAAAACACCATCAAATAATACATTACTATCTGTTGTAATCATATATAATCAACTCCTTTCATTTACAGGCTATCACTGTCATATAAGGAGGATAATATGGCTTGAATTTCACATCTATAATTAATTGTTATATTCTTTTATTAAAATTAAATTCTCTTTAATACTTCCAATTTCATTTATTACTACATATATTGAACTACATTCAATAAGTTTAAACATTTCAATTAAATTTACATCAGGTGTAATTAATTTAGTATAATAACTTACTAAATATAATAATAAAACTAATCCTATTTCTCCAAACTTATGATAAAAACCTAATCTCATTTTTGATGATTTAAAAGTCTTTGATATTTTTGAATAAATATAACCAGTTATTATATCTATAAGAATAAATAAAATCATAAAACCAAATGAAATAACTTCTGTCATATATTACTCCTTAATTATAATTATTTAAATTTAACATAGTTAAGAACAATGTATACTTCAGATACAGGTGTTGTTGGTGTAGGACTAGGAATAAATGAACCAATTGAACTCTGATAACTTTGATTTATAAACATTGTTTTTTCTCCACCGTAAGTTAAATATATATCATCTGTAGCATTTGGATAATTAAGTTTCTGTATACTATACATAATCATTGGTATAGTATTACTCTTAGCACTTGAAGCCTCTACATATTCATCTGAATATATTGCACTTCCAAGAATTAGAATATCTTTAACATTTGTCAATCCTAACAATTGTGTAAGATTAACATTACCAACTCCACTATAAGATGTTACTTGACAACGCCTTTGGGAAACATCTGTGATAGTATTGTCTGTAGTATTAATAAGTGGTATACATTCGCTGTATGATTTATAAGTTGGTGTTGATTTAATAACTGTCCTTTTCAATTCACCTTTTTTAACAACACCATCTACACTAATTTCTACATTTGAAATTTTATCATTCATAACAACAAGTGACTGATTAATAGTATCTATATTCTGATTAGTCATATTTAAATCAGAAGTTAATGTATTAACATTACCCTGTATTGTTTCCAAAGTCTGTGGTATTTCAGTATAACCCTCAAAAAGTGTATCTAACTTTTCATTTGTAGTATTACACTGTGTGAAAATTAAACTCATACTATCATTATCTTCAATAATTGGTAATTCTAAATTAGTTGTATTTCTCATATTTTTATAATCTCCTTTTCTAAATCCAAGACCTGTTTTTTGGCATATATTCTGTATAATAAAATCCTAATGAACTGTATAATACATTTGATATAGCTTTTAAAACTTGTTCCTGTGTTGAACCTGTAACATCAGATAAAATTGACATTCTAATTATATCTATAATTTGGTAAAAACTATAACTATGACTATCTTTAAAAGTCTGCTTAACAGCAACATCAATTTTAACCTCTGTATTTTTATAAAGTGAAAACATGCTTAAACTTGTTTTCAAATCTTTAACATGTTTAAATTTGATATTTAATAAATTATAATTTACATTATTAACAGTAACTACATTTTGTAGTAATTTTTTAATATATGTTAAATTTACATTTCCAAAATCAATCTGATACAAATTATAAATATCATTCAAAGCATTCTGTATATCTGTTTTATATCCAGTAACAGGACTAAATACTTTAATGTTTAATCCGTTAATAACACTATCAATATAATCTTTAAGTTCTGCTATTTTTAATATCAAAACATTGTAGTTGCTAAATATTAAATCAGTGTTACTTTTAATATCTTCATTAAGTTTCTTAATATTGTTATGAAGTTCAATCAATTCTGTTTTAATATTTACAATATCATCAGAATTTGATTTTATTAAATTATTCAAATTACTTTCAACTTCTGACAGTTCATCATTAATTATTCTATGAAGAAGTTCTATCTGTTCATCTGTATATTCATTTGCTTTACTATCAATAGAATTTACTTCATCTATTACTGTATTAATCTGTGTAATTAACTTATGTAATATCTGCATAGTAGATAAAGCATTATCAATAGCACTAGGCTGAAACATTGTAATATGATTTAACATAATACTCCTTTCCATATATTATAGATAGATGATATATTTCAATCATCTATCTATTTATATATTTACTTTCCACTCTCTACTGTTTTTTCAATATCAACTTCAAAAACATAATCTGATGGAATATCACTCTGATTAACTTCTGTTACAAATGCTACTACATCAGCAAATGGACTTGTAGAATAAGTCTGCCATATATGTAAATATCTTTGGTCTACTAATGCACTAGCAATATAATTATTTTTCATTGCAATCTTTTTATCATAAATCTGTGTAAAATGTTTATCAAAAATCATTCCCTGTAATTTATAATATTTATATGAAGGTGAACCACTACTAGCAGTATTAATTCTAATATATCCTAAATCATCTACTGCTAATTTATTTCCTGCAAGAAAATCTGCTTTATCTAAATTAAATGCACTAGCAAGAACATTAACATCAATTTTATTATATAATTTCTGTGGTGCAACTAATACAGTATTTTCAGGCTTAACCCAAGTATTAATTGTCTGTGCACCTTTAGTCATTGCTTTTAACATATTATAATCTTTAGATGGGAACATAAAATCTGCTACACAATCTTTTACTGCAACAACAAATTCTTTACCAGTTGTTTCATTAGTTACTTCACTAACTGCTATAGTAGGAACATAACCTTTCTGTACTGTCTGTCTTAATAATTCTTTAGCCCATTTGAACTCTGCAATTTCATTTGACATATATAACATTTCTGCTTTTCTTACAAAGAAATTATCAAAATCAGACCAACTATTAAATGCTAACTCTAACTCTGCGTCAGATATTGAAATCTTAAAATAAACCTGTCTATTTAATCTATGAATACATTCCTTTGCTACTGGGGCATCTAATTTTAATATATCAGCTAATCCCTCATCTGTTAATGAATATGAATTTTCATCTAAAATATCAACAGCAATCTCTCTAACATCAACACCTAAATCTAAATTTCTCTGTTTTAATATTGCAAGTGGATTTCTAAATTCTTCCCATTCTTTAAAAATAGTTAAACCAATCATATTAGTTACACCAGTTAAGAACTGTGATTTAACTGCCTCATAATTTAAAATAGGATTTGCAATAGTTGAAATACTATCTCCATAATTCATAAATGGAACTGTATTCTTATATTCATCTGTTGCATTTGCTCTAATGTTATTAAATAAATCAACTAAATATTTTGTATCTGGCATTTTAAACTCCTTTCCTATCTATCCAAAAATGACTTTAATATTTCATCTTCTGATTTAATTTCTACATTGTCATCATCATCATTTTTATCTCTGTAAAAATCAACACTATTTGCTACCTTTTTTAAAAGTTCATGATTATCAACTTTTAAATCTCTAATTCTTTCATCTTTTTCTTTTATAATATTTTCTAATTCAGATATTTTAGTTTCATGTTTATTTTCTTCTTCTGCTAATTCAGATAAATCAATTAATAAATCATCAACTTTTGTTTCATCTGTAATTTTATCAATAATATCTTGAACTCTCATATTATACTCCTTTACTTTATTTTAGTTAAAAATTCTTTCCACATTTCATTATTAGTTCCTATCATTGGTAATGGACAACTTTTACCATTTACATCCCAGTGCCTTATTATTCTTTTTGCATTAGGGCATTTTTTATTTATATATTCAATTAACTGTTTAACTGATATAACTTGCTTTGCAGTATACTTGTCAACACAATTACATAATTCAATACTTACAGAATTATAATTTGTACATTTACCATAATATTTACTAGCACCGTTTGACTTTGTAAATATACCACCAACAGACCAAGCAGTTCTATTCATTGGAACAGATTGATAAACTATACCTTTACTATCAACAAAGAAATGTGCACCAGCTTCTCTTCTATTACTTGTAGCAAAATACTTAGCATTATTTTCTGCTGTATCATTTTTGTTTCCAGTATAATGTATTACAATATATTTAATTTTTTTTCTGTCACGTTTCTTTGTTGTATCATATGATATTTTCCTTGCCCATAGTCTATGAATTTTCATATACATTCTCCTTTCCTAAAAATATAATATGAATATATGAAAGTATAAATATAGTCTGTCATTATAATTACTTATCATATCTTCTAATAGTATTATAGCACAACAACTAATGCTTTGTACCTATGATATTATATTTATTTAAATTAATTTTCATATGACCTATACC
>ENA-ORTY01002555-ORTY01002555.1-human-gut-metagenome-genome-assembly--contig:-NODE-2555-length-17132-cov-2.681794_pt1 | contig 17132 bp, 16 predicted proteins | sample MGYA00241917_ERZ509198 | MGnify/ENA primary metagenome ERZ509198 (study PRJEB26280, sample SAMEA2338857) | human gut metagenome | biome: human gut; feature: human-associated habitat; material: faeces...
GTGTAATATCAATACGCCGCACAGCGTGCGAAAAGGGGCGGCCTGTGCCGCCCGCCCGTTCACCCGTATTCACTCAAAGCCATAAGCCGCCTTTACATGCCCACGCAGTACACGGCCGCCATCTTGTCCCTCCATTCGCTCTCCTTATAGCTTGAGCCGCAGACTATTATAACGCCGTCGTTTTCGGTTACCGTAAAAGCTTCGCCGCAGAAATCCTTCGCAAGCGCAGCATAATATGCCGTGCGCGCGGAGGTATCCATATTTTCTATGTTTTCTATCAGCTCATATGCTTCGTGCGGAATGTATCCCGTCTTATGTGAAACGAAATCCTCCCAATTGTCTATTTCGACAGCCTGTATGGCAAACGCCTTATACGAATTTATCTCTCCTCCGAGGTTGAGCCATATCGGGTTTATGTCGGCAATATCTTTCCCCTGTTTCAGAACATAAAATATACCGATGTATTTTTTGGCCAATATCATTATTTGTCCATTGATCTCCGTGCCATCCTCATTGAGCTTGCCGCCGAGTATTTGCATCGAGCCGTACTTAACCCACCTGCCGTCCATCCAATATTGGGCATAGTATTCGCGCTTTTCGCTTTTTATCAACGGGTTGTCGTAAATCTTTCCGTCGGATGCATATGTATCAAAGCCTATCACTGTGCCTGCCACATCGGCATTTATCGCCTTTGCTTCCGCATATCCGCTTTCAAGCGCTTCCCGCAAATCGTCCGGTATTTCGGGGCTGATATCGCCCTCCGCGGGCGCTGACGGTTCTGCCGGGGGTGTCGGCATATTTTCGTCCGGCGCGGTTGTATTGTTTCCTCCCTGCTGTACAGGAGTTTCTATCGGCGGTATCGTCTGCGGCTCAGGCGTGGTTTTAACGTTGCAGCCCGCGCACAGCATCAACAAGGCTATAACGAGAGCATATAGTCTTTTCATTTTTTTCCTCCTTAGGCAGTAGTTTTTTGCTTGTTTTATTATAGCATTGCCGTAATTTGCCGCACAATGCCGCATATGTAAATAATGTGTTAACATGAAAATATTGCCAAATGCAATGCCTGCGATGCCAAAGCCGCGCGGGGGTGCGAAAACGGGCGGCCTATGGCCGCCCGAAAGGATTCGATATGCTTTGTTTTATTCACCCTGGTTCATGGGTACTACGGCGCCGCCGAAGGTTTCGTTGATGTACTGCGCCACGTCCGCGCCGGTGAGTATTTCGGCAAGGGCCTTGATGGCTTCGTTATTCTCGTTGCCTTCCTTTACGCAAAGTATGTTGGCGTAGGTCTTGGCGGAGTCGCCTTCCACGCTTTCCACGGCAAGGGCATCGGTGGAGGCGTTAAGGCCGGCCTGTATGGCGTAGTTGCCGTTGATTACGGCCATGTCAACGTCCTCAAGGCTCCTTGGCAGCTGCGCCGCGGCAACCTCAACTATGTTCAGGTTCTTGGGATTTTCGGCAATGTCAAGCACGGTGGCGGTAAAGCCCGCATCTGCCTTCAGGGTTATGAGCCCCTCCTGCTGCAGCAGGTACAGCGCGCGCGCCTCGTTGGAACCGTCGTTGGGCACGGCAATGGTCGCGCCGTCGGCAAGGTCGGCTATGGCCTTAGTCTTGCCGGCATAAAGTCCGAAGGGCTCGTAATGCACAGCCGCCACGGACACAAGATGCGTGCCGTTGTTCTCGTTAAAATCATTCATGTGGGGCTCATGCTGGAAGAAGTTTGCGTCCAGTTCGCCGGATTCAACGGCCGTGTTGGGAATTACGTAATCCTGATATTCGGTTATCTCCAGCTTGTAGCCCTTCTCCTCCATAAGCGGAGCGGCGTATTCAAGTATCAGCTTATGCGGCGTGGGGGATGCGCCTATGCGCACGGTTTTGGAATCGCCGCCCTTGGCGCAGCCGATGAGCGAGAATGCCAATACAAGAACAAGAGTCAGTGCAAAGATGCGTTTCATTTGGGTTTCCTCCTAAAATCTTATTTGAATTTTTATATGATGACGCTTACGCGCCTCATTTGCTTACTTTTTGCGCTTGTCCGTATGCTTAACGGTTGATGTGCCGCCGGACTGTATCAGCTGCACTATTACCACCATCAGCGCTACGGTAACAAGCATAGTGACCGTATCATATCTGTAATAGCCGTAATTTATGGCTATCGCGCCCAGTCCGCCGCCGCCCACAAAGCCCGCCATTGCGGAATAACCAAGTATTGTCGTTGCGGCAGTGGTGGCATTTGATATAAGCGAAGGCGCGGCCTCCCTTATAAGCACGCGGGTGATAAGCTGCCATGTGCTTGCGCCCATGCTGCGCCCGGCTTCGATAACGCCCGCATCAACCTCACCAAGCGATGTTTCAACAAGCCTTGCCACAAACGGCGCTGCGCCTATCACCAGCGGAACTATCGTGGCGGAGCTGCCAAGGCTGGTGCCGACTATGAAGCGCGTTACAGGAATGACTGCCACAAGAAGTATTATGAACGGCACGCTTCTTATTATATTAACTATCGTACCGAGCACTGTATTCACCGCGCGGTTTGGGCGGATGCCGTTAGGCGCGGTTATGTTGAGCACAACGCCCATGGGCAGACCCAGCAGATAGGATGCGGCGGTGGCCGCAATGGTCATATACAGCGTTTCCGCTATGCCCTGAAGCATTAAGCCCACAAAGCCCGAATCAAACATCGCCGTTTTCCTCCTCGTTATAATGCACGCCCGTACCGGAAAGGTAATTGAGTATCCGCTGCGCCGCGTCCGCGTCGTCCGGCAGCTGAACTATCATCTGGCCGTATATCACGCCATCTATCGTGCGTGTATCGGCAAACAATATGTTCACCGCTGCCTTGCAGTTGAGCACAATGTCCGCAATTATCGGCTCAAACGCGCTCTTCCCGTCAAACACTATTCTTACGCGCCTGCCGCCGGGGGTAAATTCGCTGCGGCCCGCGCCCTCGCCCAGTATGAGCTGCTTGGCAATCTCGCTCTTTGGCCGGCGGAAAACCTCCTCAACCTCTCCGCATTCGGCTATGCGGCTTTTGTCCAGTATCGCCACGCGGTTGCACGCTTCCTCGATAACGCTCATCTGGTGCGTTATTATTACTATCGTAACGCCCAGCTCCCTGTTTATCTTTTTCAGCAGTGTCAGTATGCTGCGGGTGGTCGCTGGGTCAAGCGCGCTTGTGGCCTCGTCGCAAAGCAGTATTTTGGGCGAAAGCGTCAGCGCCCTTGCTATGGCCACGCGCTGCTTCATTCCGCCGGAAAGCTGCGCCGGATACGCATTCTCCCTGCCCGCAAGGCCCACAAGCTCGATAAGCTCCAGCGCGCGCTTTCTCGCTTCCGCCTTTTTCCAATGGGCTATCTCCATCGGGAAGCATACGTTATCCAGTATGCTGGCCTGGCTGAGCAGATTGAACTGCTGGAATATCATGCCTATGTTGCGGCGGGCAATGTTAAGCTCCTTTTCGCTCAGTTCGCGCACGTCCTGCCTGTTTATAATTATGCTGCCCTCGTCCGGTTCTTCCAGCCGATTAAGGCACCTTACAAACGTGCTTTTGCCGGCGCCCGAAAGGCCTATCACGCCAAATATGTCCCCTTCGTACACCGTCAGGTCAACGCCGTTCAGCGCCGTTACCTTCTTTTCGCCGTCCGCAAAGCTTTTTGTTAAGCCCCGCACCGTAATTATCTCGTTCATTGCTGCTCCCTGCTGCCAAAACACAAAAGGAGCGCCGGGTCTGTGCCCGTCGCTCCGGTTAAGCCTTTTTGCTTCTCGCCGTCAGCGCACGACTACACACCCCGCAAATTGTCTGCTGGGCATCATCATGCACATGTACATGGCGCGAATCTCTATCATGGCGGCTTCCTTTCCTCGTTCATTGGCATATATAATATATTATTCCCCAATGCCTGTCAATAGCCAATTATGCATAAAATGCGAATTTTTATTTATTCGCCGCCTTCCGCTCCCGTAGCTGCCGCGGCAGGGGCAATTTTTATAAGCCCCTTTATGGAACGGTAGGTGTCCCGCGTGACCTCCTGCGTGCCAAGCTTTGCGCCCTCCGCCGAATAATATGTTTTATACGTTATGGCAACGCTCCCCTGCCGCGCTTTTCTCACAATCCGCTGCTCGCCCGGTTTAAGCGAAGCATCCTCCTCCACTTCCGTGCCAAGATCGTCCAGCGTTTTCACCTTCTTTGACGACAGCTCTATGCTCACCCCGTCCGCAAGCGGCCTGCCGTACAGCTTTACGGTTATTCGCTTCTGCTTTTCGTCCGTTTCGCTCAGTATGAACAGCGCCGCGCCGGACGTGTTCTCAAAACGAAGATCCGGCCCGCCGGTGGATATCGTTGCGTCCCTGCCTATGTCAACGTATCCGAGCGGCCACGAATGATGGTGCCGCTCAACTATGTGCATATCCGCCATAAGCAGCGCGTTATACAGCGTTGTGCTCACCTGGCATACTCCGCCGCCGTATTCCTGCACATATGCGCCGTCCTTTATGCCGGCCGCCATGCTCCAGCCGTTCTTCTCGTTGCGCTCGCCAAGCACTTGGTTTATTGAAAATATATCGCCCGGGTCAATAACGCACTTGTCTATCAGCCCCGAAGCCTTAACTATGTTCCTTACCCTGTTCTCCTTGCCGTATGTGCTGCCCTTGAAATATGTGGTAAACTCGGCTATTAGCTGGGTATCGTTTCGCGCCTGCTCAACAGTATACTCAGGGTATATCATGCTGTACGGCGCCGCTATGGCGCCGTCCTCGCCGCGCCGCACATATTCGCGTATTTCTTCGGCCAGCTTAGCCGTGTTGACCTCCTGCCCGGCCTCGTCCGCAGCTATTGCAAATTCTCCGCCCGATGCAAGGCTGACCTTCGCGTCCTTCGCTTCCTGCTTCAGCTCCGCTGCCGCCGCGCGTATGCCGCGCTCTATGTCTCGCACGGATGCGTCCGCCTGCGTTGTAAGCGCGCGGCTTTCAGTCGAAAACAGCCCCGCCGCACCCATGTTCGCAGCCTGGAGCAGCACATCATCCGTATTGAAGCTTATGTTTAGCCCGCTTCCTTTCACCTGCACGCTTTTGCCCGCAAGCGATATTGTGTATATCATGCCCCGCACGCGGTTTTCGTTGGCTTCGTTTATCAGCCGCCTCGCCGCAACTATGTCCATATCCGATACGTCCGCGCCGTCTATCGTTATTCCCTTTTCTATTTTTGCGCCCGCGCGCACCGCTTCTTCCAGCGTTGTGTATTGCTGCCGCGCGCAGCCACACAACGCAAACACAACTATTATCAGCCCGGCAGCGAATGCCCTTTTCATGCTCCCTCCTAAAAAATGCTCACAGTTTCCTTATTAGTATTGGCACAAGCTGCATTGCAAAACGCAAGGAAATATAACCAGTTTGCATTTTTACGTTTTGCCGCTTGCAATGCAAATGGATATAAGCTACAATAAAAAAGTAGGAGGATGCCGAATTATGCATTTTGACCCCAACGACAGACAATCATTGACCGCAAGAGTCTATGAACATATACGCGAAGACATTATAGAAGGCCGCTACGCCAACGGAGCATACCTTGTTGAAACCAAACTGGCGGAGGAGCTGGACGTAAGCCGCACGCCTATCAGGGAGGCGCTCAAGCAGCTTGAGCTTGAGGATCTTGTTGTAAGCATACCCAACCGCGGCGTGATGGTGCAGGGCATGAGTAGCCACGATATAGACGATATTTTCACCGTGCGCTATTTATTGGAAGGTCAGGCCGCGTACTGGGCGGCGGAGCGCATAGACGCAGCCAACCTTGCAAGGCTCACGGAAATAGTTGAGCTTATGGAAATGTACACCCGCAAGAACGACGTTGCAAATCTTGCCCGGCTCGATACCGAGTTTCACGAGGTTATATTTTCCGCATCCGACAGCAGGATACTTAGGCACATTCTCACCTCCTTGCACCGCAACACCCGTCAGGTGCGCGTAAATTCGCTCAGCACACCGGACAGGCCCACCCATAGCCTGAGCGAGCACAGGGCCATATTCGAAGCCATAGAGCGCAAGGACGCCGCGGCCGCAAAGGACGCCATGGAGTCCCACGTGCGCAACGCCCGCAAGCGCCGCAGCGCCGAAGGCGAAGCGCCGGACGCACAATAACGCCGTTTATTCTTTCAGCGCGTAAGGAACCGTTTCCCTGCGCGCTTTTTACTTAATCAAGGCAGAGGGGGCTAATATGCGCAATTTTATCACTCCCGTTGGGGAAGAATATCCTTTCGGCGGCCCGGGCAAATTCATACTTGGCACCGTGCAGGCTATGGCGGAGCAGCTTAGGCAGGAATATGCGAACACGGTCGATCTTATATACATCGACCCGCCCTTCGGCACGGGGGACGGCTTTTCCGTAAAGCTGCCGGGCGTGCGCGAAAAGGTGAAAATCCCCGCATACAGCGACAGTATGGACACCGCCAGCTACCTTGAAATGATGCGCGGCGTGCTCACCCTTTGCCATGACCTGCTCAAATACACGGGCTCCGTATATGTGCATATAGATTACCGCATGTGCGCGCGCATACGCCTTATGCTGGACGAAATATTCGGCGAAAGCTGCTTCCAGAACGAGATTATTTGGGCGTACAAAAGCGGCGGCCGCTCCGTACGCCACTACTCTCGCAAGCATGACAACATTCTGTTTTACAGAAAAAGCGCCAAGGCGTATTTTGACATATCCGCCGTTGGCGTGCCGCGCGGCCCCATGAAGCGCAACAACATGAAGCGCACCGTGGACGAAAACGGCAAGCTGTGCTTCTCCATACGTTCCGGCGGCAAAACATACACATATTATGAGGATACGCCGGTCTACCCGTCCGACGTTTGGGCGGACATTGAGCATATGCATCAGCGCGACCCGGAGCGCACCGGCTACGCCACGCAGAAGCCGGAGGCGCTGCTCAGGCGCATAATATCGGCCTCCTGCCCCGAAGGCGGGCTTGTTGCCGATCTGTTCGGCGGCAGCGGCACAACCGCTGCAGTAGCAGCCAAGCTTAACCGGCGCTTTTTAACGATTGATGCTTCGCCCGCGTCGCTTGGCATAGTGCGCAAGCGGCTGCTTTCCGCGGGATACGATGTGTCGCTGATAAAGCAAAGCTCTGCGCTCGCTCTCAGCTACCCCGCCCTGCCCGAAGGCGAATTTGATGCGGACTTCACCTTTTCGCGCGATGCATTCGGCGCATATGTTCAGCTTGATTCCTTCCGCAGCAAGTTCGGTCTATCCTTCATGGCCTTCGGCACCGTGGACGGCGATGGCATCTTCCGCCCCGCGGAGTACACCCTGTTCCCCACCGTCGGATCCCACCTGAGCGACTCCGCCTGCAGGGCCGATACCGTGCAGCTTTGCGATAATGCCGGCGGGATGAGATTTTATAGGGGTTGAGGAAATGGCAATTTTCACAGAAATCGCAAGAGCCGCAAGGCTCTTTTTCGGTATACAAAAAAGGCGCAGCAAACGCTGCGCCTTTTACTTTACTCTTACTCTTATTTTACTCCCCAAAATACCTCTTTAGCAGACCTTCGAACGCCTTGCCGTGGCGGGCCTCGTCGCGGGCCATTTCATGCACGGTGTCGTGTATTGCGTCAAGATTGAGCGCCTTGGCCTTCTTTGCCAGCTCGAACTTGCCCAGCGTTGCGCCGTTCTCGGCCTCAACGCGCATCTCAAGGTTCTTCTTGGTGCTGTCGGTTATAACCTCGCCCAGCAGCTCCGCAAACTTGGCAGCATGCTCGGCTTCTTCATAGGCGGCCTTCTCCCAGTAAAGACCGATTTCGGGGTAGCCTTCGCGGTGCGCTACGCGCGCCATGGCAAGATACATGCCCACTTCGGTGCATTCGCCGGTGAAGTTGGCGCGCAGACCCTCTATTATTTCGGGATCAACGCCCTTCGCCACGCCCACGACATGCTCGGCAGCCCAGTCCAGCTTGTTTTCTTCAATGGGAACAAACTTGTCCGCAGGGGCCTTGCACTGCGGGCAGAATGCCGGCGGCTCGCTGCCTTCGTGAATGTAACCGCAAACGGTGCAACGGTATTTCATATAGGTTTACCTCCTGATAAAAGAATACATTGTTTTTTAGTCCAGCAGCCCATGCTCTATCTTGTATGAAAGCGTGCTCAGACTCTCGCTCAGGTGAACGTTTTCTATCGGTACGGATGTTGTGATATCCAGCGGCACAAAGTTCCATATGCCGCGTATGCCCGCTGCGCACATCCTGTCCGCAATCTCCTGCGCGGCGCTGCGGCGGGCGGCTATGATCATTCTGTTAATAAAGACTGCACATGTGCTTAACGCCTATGTCGATCTGATTCTCGCGTATGTATTCATCCATGTCCTTAACGTCGAGCACGGGATGGCCCTTTATTTCGGTGCCGATAAGGTCCTCATTCACGTCGAACAGCGCCTTTACCTCGAATCCCGTCTCCGCAAAGCCGGGGAAGTTGGTAAGCGCATGTCCAATATTGCCCGCACCTACAATTATTATGGTGTGCTTGCGGTCTATGCCCATTATGCGCTTTATTTCGCCCGTAAGGTTGCTCACGTTGTAACCATAGCCCTGCTGGCCAAAACCGCCGAAGCAGTTGAAATCCTGCCTCACCTGCGATGCGTTCAGATTCATCTGCCGCGCCAGCCTTTCGCTGCTTATGCGCTCAACACCCTGCGTCTCCAGCATAGTCAAATGCCTATAGTACCGCGGCAGACGCCTAATTACTGCTTCCGATACTCTCTTAAAGCCCATATCTTCCTCCGATAACTGCACACTTAATAATGCTATTTCACCCTATATTATAGCTTGTATCGCTGTCTTTCGCAATGGCATTGTTTATAAATTATTTATTAGTTTATGCTCGGCGTCATTCCACGTCCGGCATAAAGCACATATCCTCGCCCCGCTTGCGCCATGTGCCGTGCACGCCTTCCGCCGCCGCGCCCAGCTCTATATGCAGCATTGCTATGCCCCTATCCACGTTGCCGAAGCCGAAATTATTGCCGCAATCCACAACGCTTATGCCCCCCTTTTCGGGAATAAGTTCATACGGCTGCTTGTTCACGGCGCTCGGCGCAAGTATTGCGCACTGCACCGCGCTCCTTTGCCATGCGGGCAGCTGCTCAAATTCTTCGTCCTCAAGCCATGTCAGTTCCGCAACGCCACGGCGCTTCCTGCGCACGAACGGTTCGTCCGCAATGCCGATTGGCGTTACGCATACGGCCTTCTCGTTCTTTTTCAGCTTTATCGCAGAACCGAGCGCACCGCGGTTGAAATTGGCGCCGAGCCAGCATGTGCCAAGCCCAAGCGACGTACATTCCAATACGAACGCTTCACCCAAGTACCCAAGCGACGTTTCGTCCCCATTTTGGGATATGAACGCGGCAAACGCGCTGGTGCCCTTTATGCGCGACCCAAGTATGCCGGAAAACACCTTCTGCTCCACGCCCACAGCAATGCGCACCCCGCGCACGCTAAGCGATGCCGCCGCGCTTTCCAGCGCCAGCATGTCCTCCAAACTCGGCTCCTGCTTGTACCGTCTTACGGAATAGCGTTTCTGCGCCGCCTTATACCATTTCGTCATGCCGCCATCCATTGGCTTATGTCCTCCCAGCCGTTTATTTTGTGCTTATTCGCGTATGCCTTTTTCAAGCATGGGCTTCAAATAAATGCCCGTATAGCTCTTTTTATTTTGGGCAACCTGCTCGGGCGTACCTGTGCATACTATCGTGCCGCCCATGTCCCCGCCCTCAGGGCCAAGGTCTATTATGTAGTCCGCCGTCTTTATCACGTCCAGATTGTGTTCTATTACCACGACCGTGCTGCCGCCGTCGCAAAGCCGCTGCAAAATGGCTATAAGCCGCTTCACGTCGTCCGTATGCAGTCCCGTGGTGGGTTCATCCAGCACATAAAGCGTCCTGCCCGTATCCCGCCTTGCAAGCTCCGTGGCAAGCTTAACGCGCTGCGCCTCGCCGCCGGAAAGCGTGGTGGACGATTGCCCCAGGCGGATATACCCAAGGCCAACATCGTAAAGCGTTTGCAGCTTGCGGGCAAGCTTGGGCAGCGGCGCAAAAAACTTCATCGCTTCTTCAACCGTCATGTCCAATACGTCCGCAATGGTTTTACCCTTGTATTTTACCTCAAGCGTTTCCCTGTTGTATCGCTTGCCGCCGCAAACCTCGCACGGAACGTATATATCGGGCAAAAAGTGCATCTCTATTTTCAGTATGCCGTCCCCGCGGCAGGCTTCGCACCGCCCGCCCTTAACATTGAAGCTGAAGCGGCCGTTCGTATAGCCGCGCATCTTTGCATCGGGCGTTTGGGCGAATACATCGCGTATCAAATCGAACAGTCCTGTATACGTTGCAGGATTGCTGCGCGGCGTGCGCCCTATGGGGGACTGGTCAATATCAATTATCTTGTCCAGCTTGTCTATGCCCAGTATTTCATCGTGTTCTCCGGGCCGCGTGCGCGCGCGGTTAAGGTCCCTCAGCAGCGTTTTTTTCAGCACCTCGTTCACAAGGCTGGATTTGCCGCTGCCCGATACTCCCGTTACGCATGTGAACACGCCAAGCGGAATATCCACATTCACGTTTTTCAGATTATTTGCCCGCGCCCCACGTATTTGCAGCCAGTTTTCGCCGGTTTCCCGCCGTTTTGCAGGCACGGCGATATATTCCCTGCCGGAAAGATATTTGCCCGTTATGGACTTTTCATCCGTCATTATCTCTTCCGGCGTGCCGGCAAAAACAACCTCGCCGCCGTGTTCGCCCGGGCCCGGGCCTATGTCCACTATGTAGTCCGCGCTGAGCATGGTTTCCTCATCGTGCTCAACGACTATAAGCGTGTTGCCTATGTCCCGCATGCCCTTGAGCGTATCTATCAGCTTTGCATTGTCCCGCTGGTGCAGCCCTATGCTCGGCTCGTCCAGTATATACAATACGCCTACCAAGCTTGAGCCTATCTGCGTCGCAAGGCGTATGCGCTGCGCCTCCCCGCCGGAAAGCGTACCCGCCGCGCGCGAAAGCGTAAGATAATCAAGCCCAACGCTTATAAGGAAGCCAAGGCGGGAATCTATTTCCTTCAGTATCCTGCCGGCTATCATTTCCTCCGTTTTGTTCAGCGTAAGTGCGGAAAGCTTCTCCCGCGCATGACGCACGGTCATGTCGCTTAATTGGGCTATGTTCATTCCGCCCACCGTTACCGCAAGGCTTTCGCTCTTGAGCCGCTTGCCCTTGCAGTCCGGGCACGGTATATTGGCCATGTATTCCTCTATTTCGTGCTTCATATAGTCGGACTGCGTTTCCTTATATCTGCGCTCAAGGTTGGGAATAACGCCCTCAAACGGGGAATCGTAGCTGCCTTCGCCAAATTCGCGGCGGTATTCTATATGTATGCGTTCATTACCCGTGCCGTAAAGTATGGCATGGCGCGCCTGCTCACTGAGCTTATTGAACGGCGTATCCATATCAAAGCCGTATTTTTCGCCGAGCGCCGCAAGATACATGCCAGCTATGCTTGCGGTATTGCTGCTCTGCCAGCCGGTCACGTTTATCGCGCCCTGCCTCAGCGAAAGCTCCTCGTTCGGCACTATCAGCGCCGGGTCGATCTTCATCAGCGCCCCAAGGCCGGAGCATGTTGGGCAGGCGCCGTATGGGTTATTAAAGCTAAACATGCGCGGGGTAAGTTCCTCTATGCTCACCCCGCAGTCCGGGCAAGCATAGTTTTCGCTGAAAAGCTGCTCCTCGCCGTTGTGTTCAACCTTAGCAAGGCCGGCGCCGAATGCAAACGCCGTTTCAAGCGAGCCTGCAAGCCTGCTTTCCGCGCCCGCGCGCACCACAATGCGGTCAACTATAACGTCTATGGTGTGCTTCAGCTTTTTGTCCAGCTTCGGCACATCCGCAATGTCGTATATCTCGCCGTCCACCTTAACGCGAACGTAGCCGTCCTTCTGTATCTGTTCAAGCAGCTTTACATGCTCGCCCTTCCTGCCGCGCACGGCGGGAGCGATTATCTGCACCCGCGCCCCTTCGCCGAAGGCCATCACCTGCTCCACAACCTCGTCCACGGTCTGCCGCCGTATAACGCGGCCGCATTTGGGGCAATGCGGTATGCCTATGCGGGCATAAAGCAGCCTTAAATAATCGTGTATCTCCGTTACCGTGCCAACGGTTGAGCGCGGGTTGTTGCTTGTGCTCTTCTGGTCTATCGATATTGCGGGAGAAAGTCCCTCTATCGTGTCCACATCGGGCTTTTCCATCTGGCCCAAAAACTGCCTTGCGTATGAGGAAAGCGACTCAACGTAGCGCCGCTGCCCTTCCGCATATATCGTATCGAAAGCAAGGCTTGATTTGCCGCTGCCCGAAAGCCCCGTGAAAACTATCAATTTGTCTCGCGGTATGGTCAGGTTCAAATTTTTAAGGTTATGCTCCCGCGCCCCGCGTATTACTATTTCGTCTCTCATATATCCTTATTTTCCATATTATATCCGCTAAGCCGAAGCGCGTATCACTTGCGCTTTGGCGATTTTCTGCCGCGGCCCTTGCTGCGCCGCGCGCTGCCTATCGTGCCCGGCGCAGGTTTTGCTACGCCCACGCTTTCGCCCGTCAGGCTGAAAAGCTCGCCCCTCAGCTTCGCCGCCGTTTCAAAGTCCAGTTCCGCCGCGGCCTGGCGCATCTGCTGCTGCAAAATTGCCGTGCGCTGCTCAAGCTCCTCTTTTGATATGCCGCTGCGTTCCTGCCTGTTTTTGTGCGATATTTCAAGCACGTTGCGTATTTCCTTCTTAACGCTTTGCGGGGTTATGCCATGCGCTTCGTTAAAGGCGCGCTGCTTTTCGCGGCGGTAATTCGTTTCGTCAATGGCTTCGCGCATGCTGGGCGTTATCTCGTCCGCATACATTATTACCCGCCCGTCAACGTTGCGCGCCGCGCGGCCTATCGTTTGTATAAGGCTTGTCGCGCTGCGCAAAAAGCCTTCCTTGTCCGCATCAAGTATGGCCACCAACCCAACTTCCGGCAGGTCAAGCCCTTCACGCAGCAGGTTTATGCCCACCAGCACGTCAAACTCGCCCAACCTCAGGTCGCGTATTATCTCCATGCGCTCTATCGTTTCAATATCGCTGTGCATATATCTTACGCGCACGCCCATTGAATCGAGATATTCCGTCAGCGTTTCCGCCATGCGCTTTGTAAGCGTGGTCGCAAGCGTGCGGTATCCCTTCTGCGCCATCAGCTTAACTTCGCTCAAAAGATCGTCTATCTGCCCTTCTACCGGCCTTACCGTTATTTCGGGGTCCAGCAGACCCGTGGGGCGTATTATCTGCTCCACTATTTGCGAAGCATTATCCGTTTCGTATTCGCCCGGTGTTGCAGATACGCAAATAAGCTGGTTTATCCGCTTTTCAAATTCCTCATATCTCAGCGGCCTGTTGTCAAACGCCGCCGGCAGGCGGAACCCGTATTCCACAAGCTCCTTTTTGCGCGAATAATCGCCCGCGTACATGCCGCGTATCTGCGGCAGGGTAACATGGCTTTCGTCTATAAACATAAGGAAATCGTCCGGAAAATAATCCAGCAGCGTAAACGGCGGCTGCCCGGGCTTCCTGCCGTCAAAATAGCGGGAATAGTTCTCTATGCCCTGGCAATAGCCTATTTCGCGCATCATTTCAATATCGTATTCAGTGCGCTGCGCTATTCTTTGCGCCTCCAGCAGTTTATTCTCCGCATTGAACTCGGCCACGCGCTTCTGCATGTCCGCCTCAATGTCGCCTATGCTGGCCTCCAGCTTGTCCCTCCCGGTAACGTAGTGCGTGGCGGGAAAAATGGCGGCGTGGCTCCTATCGGTTATAGTTTGGCCGGTAAGGGCGTTTATTTCGCTTATGCGCTCTATCTCGTCGCCAAAGAAGCTTATGCGCAGCGCTTTCTCGCTCCAGTTCGCCGGCATAACGTCCACCGTGTCCCCTTTTACGCGGAAGTTGCCGCGATTAAAATCAAACTCGCTGCGCTGGTACTGTATGTCAACAAGGCGCTTTAGCAGCTCGTCCCGCTCCATGCGCATGCCTTCGCGCACCGATACGGAAAGTTTGAGATACTCCTCCGGATCGCCGAGGGCGTATATGCACGACACCGAGGCGACTATTATAACATCCCTGCGTTCGTTCAGGGCGCTTGTCGCGCTGAGCCTAAGCTTATCTATTTCATCGTTCACCGTGGCCACTTTTTCGATATATGTATCGGAAGAAGCTATGTATGCCTCCGGCTGATAATAATCGTAGTACGAAACGAAGTATTCCACGGCGCTGTCCGGAAAGAACTCCTTAAATTCCCCGCAAAGCTGCGCCGCAAGCGTTTTATTGTGCGCGATAACAAGAGTGGGCTTCTGCACCCGCTCTATCACCTTCGCCATTGTAAATGTTTTGCCGCTGCCCGTAACGCCCTTCAGCACCTGCAGCCTGTCGCCGTTAAGCACGCCTTGGCTCAGTCGCTCTATGGCTTCCGGCTGATCTCCGCGCGGTTCGAAAGGGGTAACGGCCTTAAAAGCGCCCATATCAGCACTCAAAATCCACCGAAACGGAGGATTCAAGCAAGCTGTGTATGTATTCCTTCACCTTCATGTGCTCCGGATGCGTTGCGTATTCATCCAGCCCCGCCCTGTCGTCAAACGTGGCTATGAGCACCATGTGGTACGCACGCGCGGAATCCATGAAGTCTATGCCCGTTTCCATGCTCCTCAGCGACGGTACCTTGCCCATAAGCGCATTGAGCATAGGGGCGATCTTATAAGCCTCCGCTTTGTCGCGGTAGCGGTGGCAAACAACGTGTTTTATCATGTTAAACTCCTTCTATGTGCCTCGTATTATTATACCAGAAACGCGGCCCGTTGTGTAGTGCCGTTCGCTGCCTGTTATTCCCTTACACAGCCGCTGCCGCCCACGCGGATGCGCACGCTTCCCCCGTTTATGCCAAGGCGCGAATATATGCGCGAAGGCTTTCCCATGGCCTCGCCCTGAATGAACAGATTTGTCTCGTTCGGCTTTATGATGCCGTGCTTATAAAGATAATATGTAAGCGCGCCGGTGGACGTGCCCGTGGCCGCTTCCTCATCTATTCCGTAAAGCGGGGCAAAGTTGCGGCAATGCAGCGCGTCCTTCTCTATTGTAAACGCATGCACACCCGTAACGTCCAGCTTTTTGGAAAGTTTCGCTATCGCATCCATATCCGGTTCCAAATTTGCAAGCACTTCTGCGCCTTTAAGCGGCAGCATTATGTCCGCAAGGCCGCTGTTGGATATGGCCGGCTTAAGTTTCCCCATGTCCGCCGCACTTATGCCGTATGCCGCCGCAAGCGCCGCGCTGTCCGTATCATTTAAGAATGCAAGCGGCTTAGGCTCCGCCATATCCAGCCAAACAAGCCCGTCCGCAATGTCCACATTTATATCTCCCGCGCCGGTTTGGGCAACATAGCTTTCGCCTTCCCGCACAAGGCCGGTTTTCAGCATATATGCAAACGATCCTACCGTGGCATGCCCGCACAGCGGCACCTCCTCAACCGGCGTAAAATAGCGTATACGGAACCTGTTCCCGCCGAGCGGCAGTATAAAGGCCGTTTCGCTATATCCCATTTTTGCCGCAATACGGCGCATTTCAGCCTCCTCCGGCAATTTATCTTCAAACACGGCCACCCCCGCCGGATTCCCGCCGAACGGTACCGAAGAAAAAGCATCAACTGTTACAGGATACATAATTAAAGCCACCTCCCAATTTTATATCAATATAATACCACGCCGCCGCACAAAACGCCATTGACAGCGCAATATGCCGGATATACAATTATTTTTGTTAGCCGTGTCTAACTTATTATACGGAGGATATATGGATCAGATTTCACGCAAAAGATTGAGCGGGCTTGAATGCGGCCAAAGCGGGCATGTTTACGCGGTTGTATCTGCCGATAAGCGCATGCGCAGGCATATTGTGGACATGGGCATAACGCCCGGCACTGAGATAAAGCTGGTCAAGCTTGCGCCGATGGGCGACCCGCTTGAAATAGAACTCAGGGGCTACACTATGTCCCTCAGGAAAGCCGATGCGGACACGATAGTGCTGATGAACGAGGACGACCACAGAAAGTGGCACGAGGATGTTGAGCGCACAATCGCCGCCAAAGAAAAGCGCGCCCGCGAGGAGCGCGAACACAGCGCCGATAAGCGCGACGCAGACCATGCCGAGCACAAACGCGCGGCGGAGCTGACGGGCTTCATAATGGAAAAGAGCATGTGTTCGAAGGACGGTTTCTGCCCCAAGGATACGTTTGAGGAGGACCGCCCCGTCAGGCTTGCGCTTGCGGGCAACCCAAACTGCGGCAAAACAACGCTTTTCAATGCAATGACCGGCAGCAAGGAATACGTTGGCAACTGGCCGGGCGTAACGGTTGAAAAGAAAGAAGGCAAAATAAAGCAGCGCGCCGATAAGAACAGCGACGGATTATGCACCATGGGCCACGAAATGACCGTTGTGGACCTTCCGGGCATATATTCGCTTTCGCCGTATTCAATGGAGGAAATAGTAGCGCGCGATTATATCATAAACGAAAACCCGGACGCGATAATAAACATTGTGGACGCCACGAACCTGGAGCGCAATCTTTATCTTACAATACAGCTTATGGAGCTTGAGCGCCCGATGATACTGGCGCTGAACATGATGGACGAAGTTGAAAAGCAGGGCGACAGCATAGACTGCAAGCAGCTTTCGCTTGAGCTGGGCATCCCGGTTGTGCCGATAAGCGCGCGCACCGGCGCGGGCATAGACGATCTTGTTACAGGCCTGCAAAGCCTTATCACCGCGGCGCATACGCAGCTGCACGAGGGCTTCCTTATAGAGCCGGACGACGTTTACGATGATTTTACCCACGAGGAGCACCATAAGATAGGCGCAATAATAGAACCCTATGCAAAGGCCGCAAGGCTGCCGCTGCATTGGAGGAAATAAAGCTGCTTGAAGGCGACGAGCGCGTGCGCGAAAGCCTGAAGCTCAACGATATGGATGCAAAGCTTGTGGACGCGATAATAAACGAATACGCCGCCGCAAACCCCATAGGCGACAGCGAATCGCTTGTTGCGCACAGCCG
>ENA-ORTY01002559-ORTY01002559.1-human-gut-metagenome-genome-assembly--contig:-NODE-2559-length-17121-cov-3.127915_pt1 | contig 17121 bp, 32 predicted proteins | sample MGYA00241917_ERZ509198 | MGnify/ENA primary metagenome ERZ509198 (study PRJEB26280, sample SAMEA2338857) | human gut metagenome | biome: human gut; feature: human-associated habitat; material: faeces...
ATATAAGAATTAATAGACATCCCTTTTTGGTTTGCAAGAACTTTAATCGTATTCTTCATACCCTTTGGTACCGCAAGATGTATTCTTTCATAGTGTTCATTATAGAATTGTTGTTTGTACTTGTTTTTATTCATAAGTATCACCTGCTTAAATTTTATTTATGGCTTCAAGCTTATAAGGTAGGTCAATATGTGTATAAACAGCTCTGGTCACATTCTGTCCCTTATGCCCCACAATTTGTTGAAGAATGCGTTCATCCACACAAACTTCTGTTAAAAGACTAATGCACGTATGTCTTGCATCATGTGGTCGGTGTCCTTTATAAGTTGGTTTCTTTTTATCTTCAACAGGTACTAATTGACCCATATTTAATTGAACCATTACAGGAACCCAATAGGAATCATAATAATTACGATAAGTAAAATGTTTTTCACTTGGGGAGCAGATTAAATAATCACTATTTTTTTTCATCCAATATTCAAATAAAGGAACAATCTTTTCTGCAATTGGAACTTCCCTGATTCCTGATTCTGTTTTTGATTCCCTTACATAGAACCATCTTTCATCAAGATGAATATCTTCTTTCTTTAAGTCTAGTAATTCGCCTATTCTAAGTCCTGTATATATTAGAATTAAAACAACTGAAACATACTCATTGGAATCCTTAGCATCCCAAATGGCTTTAATTTGCTTTTTGCTAAAAGGTTTTCTATTAAAAGCATTAGGATTACCAGCTGATTTAATATCTATGTATTTTATTAATTCTCTTTTTTCAGGCGGTAAATATTCGTGTATTACGGCATAATCATACATAAGACCTAGTAGTACCTTATATTTTCTTAAGGTAGGATAGTTTTTACCTGATTTGTCAGCTATTTGTTGTAAGTGATCTAGCTTAATATCAGTTAGTACCATATTTTCAATATCTGAGCATAGTTTAAATGCTGCTTTATATCCTTTCACATTTGATTCTGACACCGTTGGAAAATGTTTTTCTGACCACTTTTCATACAATGTTTTAAAAGTCAATCTTCCAACAGTTAAATCATAAGGATTTTCGTTATAATCCGCCAGGGCTTGTAAGGCTTCTTTCTGCGTAGCATAATAACCTAAATTACCATAAATTTGTTTAGCTTTTCCATCAACTAAACATCGTTGTAAAGTAATTCTGACTCTCCAAGGTTTTCGTCTTTTTCCTGAAAGCTTATGTACGCTTCCGTATCCATTAGGTAATCTCATATTGTATTCCTTTCTCCCTAAAAAAGGGTATAAAAATAACACCCATCCACAGAACAATAGTTCTGATTGACCGGGTGCTCCAAGGAATGATACAATACGATTTGTAGTATGTGGTGTATTGCATCACTTTGGAGCTGGTCCTTAGTGGCTGGCTCTTTTATTTTAGATTCTAAACCTTTCGATTTCGAGGGGTTGAATGTTGACTAAATATTAACTAAGTATTGACTAAACGTTGACTAAATGCTTCGATTTGATATAATATACTTAACAAGAGAACCGAAAGCTAGATTGAGCCTAGCTTCTGGTTGTGATAGTAAGTTAAGAAGTAACGTCTACCTTTACCAGAGAGAGGACGTTACTTTTTTGCATTAATGATAGCTAATACAAGAGTTATAACAGCGCAAAGCATAATTACAAATTCGAATAAATCTCCATATGTAACCATTGGCATCAGCTCCTTTCGTAGAATACAGAAGCCAGCCAACCGCCCCTTCGGTTCCCCTGGTAAGCATATTATATTTTCAAAGTGCTTTTAGTTAGTCTTTTTTCTTATGTCAAAAATTCTTAATCACACCAACTGAATTATATCCAAACTCAACGATGTAATTTAAAGCTTTCCTCGTAACTCAACAACTTTACCTATAATACGTACAGGCTTTTCCAAAATTTCGTTATTGGAGAAATACATAGGTTCATAGTTTGGATTGTTAGATAAAAGAGCAATACCATCATTGTATTTTTTTAAACGTTTACAGGTGGCTTCATCACCATTAACTGTAGCAATAACTATATCACCATCTTCTGCATCAGATTGCTGGCGAACGATTACTACATCATTTTCACACATTCTTGGTTCCATTGAATTTCCTTTTAATTTTAAACCAAAAAAAGAACCTGTTTTAGATAACTCTTCAGTAATTTCTTCTGTATCAATAATTTCTTCAATAGCTTCTACTGGAATGCCTGCAGCAACACGTCCAAGGACTGGTATTTTAATACCATGCGTTCTATTATTATCGCTATCAACAATTTTATCATCAAACCAATAAGAAATTTCAACATTAAAAATACTGGAAAATAATAATAATTTACTCTGTGGTAAGTCAACTAATCCTTTTTCTATTTTAGATATAGCAGTTTTGTCTTTATATCCAGTTTTTAATGCTAGTTCAGTTTGAGATAAATGATGTTGTTGTCTTAATGTTTTAATTTTTAATCCAATTAATTCTTGTATACCCATATAAATCACCTCTCATAATAGAAGTTTATCATACAAAAGAATTAAATTCAACTTTTTTGTGAAAAATAGTTGACACATATTCAACTAAGTGATAATATATACGTAGGTTGAATAAAATTCAACCAAATAAGAAAGAAAGGAGAAGAACCTTGAAGATATTTAATAATATTGATGAGGAAACAAAAAAGTCTATCAGAGATAGAATTGCAAACGCTCTGATAGACCTGATAGTAGGAATTATCCTAATAATTCTTCAAAGGCTGTTCTAATCAGCCGGCAGGGGCGAAAGCCCTTGCTTAAACAAATATTATCATATCTAAAAGGAAAAGTAAATATGATTAAATTTTTAGGAATGTACTTCATATTTATTGGCTTGGTTAAATTGTTATACGTATTTTATTTGAAGTACAAAGGCAAGCTGACCTAACGGCTAAACGGGGAATGAACAGAGTGGGAGCATCTATTATAACTCTCCTTATATAGATGCTCCCTATTAAAAGAAAGGAGACGATAAAGTGACAGACAGTGAAGCATTAAGTAAAGCTATAGAAAATTCGGGACTGAAACTTACCTTTATAGCTAATAAGTTAGAATTAAGTAGAGAAGGATTTTACAAAAAGCTCAATAATCAAACAGAATTTAAAGCAAGTGAAATTGTTAAACTTCAAGATATTCTTAATTTATCAAATAAGGAAAGGGACAAAATTTTTTTTACAAATAAAGTTGAATAAAAATCAACAAGAAAGAGGAGAAACCAATGGATTTAACAGAATTGTTAAACAAAACGCTTGAATTATTGAATGTAAAAAACGCAAATGAAATAACCGAAAAATTATTTGATGTTGTTAAAGATAACAGAAACGACATATACGAAAAATTTTCGGAATTAGTTTCCAATGATTTATCAAAAGACTGGCTTCAACAAATATATCAATATTATTTGGCAGACAGAAAAGAAAAAAAGCAGGATTATACACCAGTTTCATTGGCAAGGTTAACAGGAATGCTTGCAGGAGAAAGTGAACAAGTAATTGATATGTGTGCAGGAAGTGGAGCTTTGACAATTCAAATGTGGAATCTAAATCATAATGCCAAATTTGAATTATATGAATTAGATGAAAATGTTATTCCATTTCTGTTATTCAATATGGCAGTTAGAAACATTGAATGTATTGTGTATCACGCAGACATATTAAGCGAGGAAATTTTTAACACATTCAAGATAAAAAAAGGAATAAGATTTGGGAAATTGGAGGTAGTAAATGAAAGCGTTGATATCGAATCCACCATTTAATTTAAAATGGGAAAGTCCACCATTTGCACAAATTCAACCAAGATTTGCAGAGTTTGACGTGCCACCAGATAGTAATGCAAATTTCGCATTTGTTTTGTCGGGTGTGCAAAAAGCAGATAAATGTGTGTTTATTCTTCCACAATCAGTTTTACAGTCAAAAGAAGAAAAGGAAATACGCAAACAGCTAATCTGTAAAAATTACGTTGAAGCAGTTATAGTGTGCCCCGACAGTATGTTTGAAGCTACAGGAGTTGGAACGTGTATTTTGGTATTAAACAAGCACAAGGCAACAGCAACAGTTGAATTTATTGACTTAAAAGAAAAATATCAAATAGAAGAGCGTGAGCAAAGAGGACAGTATGGTGGCAAGGCTCATACAAATAGAGTTTATAAAAAGCAATACAAGGTTTTTTCAGAGGAGACAATAATTGAAGTTTTACAGTGTATATCTGAGGGTAAAAGCATTCCGGGATATTGCAAAAATGTATCAATTAATGAGATGGAAGAAAACGAGTATACCTTATTGGCTGGACATTACATAGAGATTGTTTATGAAGAAAATGTTCATAGGAGTTATGAAGAAATAACAAAAGACATTAACAGAATAGTCAAAGAAAAGAATGCGTGCAAATTGACAATAAATGAAAGTTTGGCTAAATCAATGGGATTTGATGTTGCTTTATATAAAAAAGATGCTGAAGACAACAAGGAATTTAATGAAATATTGAAAAAATTAGGAGCAGAACCAATCATTAAACACAATTATTTTGCTACATCAAAAAATAAAAATGAAATAAAGTTTGAAAATGCAAGTAAGGAAATTTTGTCTAGCGTTTTAATAATGATATTAAATAGTTGGAAGCAACACATCTACTATTTAAATCAAGAAGAAAATCGGTATTTGTCAGAATTAAGAGATGCGTTATTACCAGATTTAATGAGTGGAAAAATAAATTTGTGAAGAAATAATTAGCCGAAAAACGTTGACAAACCTCGAAAAAAGAAGTATCATTATGGTATCAAAACGAAAGGAGCAAAGGAATGATACAGACAACCATTAGGATACCAAAGGAGTTACACCAGAAATTAAAAGAGCTGGCGAAGAAAAAAGGATTAACAATTAATGCTCTGATAGTTCAGACATTATGGAAGTTATAGGAGGTGTGAATATGGGGGAAAGAATGACAGTAAAGGAAGCTGCAGCATTATTAGAATGCTCTCAGGAAACAATAAGGCTGGGATTGATTGCAAATGTGTATAAATTTGGTTATGCGGTTAAGACTTCATCAAAATATACATACGTCATTATGAGAAATAAATTTTATGAAGAAACCGGCATAGAAAGGGGTGATTGAATTGGTGGGAGCAATTAACAGCTTAAGAAACTTAAGGCAGACCTGCATTAAGTATTCAGGAAGTTGTAAGAGCTGTCCCTTGGGCAGACAGATGAACATTAATAACACTTTGTGTCCGCATCTGACTAAGCCAATTAGTTGGACGGATGAAAAGACTACCGAAATGGTAAGAAAGATTGGAGGATAAGGATGATTAAGGTAACAGAAACAGGATTACTGCTGAAAGGAAATCTTCCGAGCATACTTTCAGAAACAGCATGCATACTTAGAAATGTGCATAAAAAAACGATTGATAAGCTTGGACCAGAGTTTGGCGAAATTCTATATCAAAAAACAATCGCATTGGCAGATATGGATGAAGAGGACATGGAAAAGGAACTTGAGAAGATGGAAACAGAAAAAATAAAAATGCTTAATGATCTGTTTTCGAAGTAAAGGAGCAAAAGATGGAAGCAAACAGACTTGAAGTGAAAGAAGTTAAAAGAAAAGAGCCTGAATGTACTGCAATACGTTCAAGCTCATACAAAAACAAACCACTTAAAGATTACCACATTATCGCTGAAAAGTACAGAGTACTTAACGGATTCAAGAACGTGGTAATAGGAGTAATAACAGGAGCAGTGATGTTAGTCAATGGCTGGATTGAGGTAGACAGCAAGGCAGGGCAGTTACTTGTGGCACTGGGAATGGTGATACTGGTTACATTGATGATGCACTGCACGGACGAAATTCTTAATGAACAGGTTGATTAGAAATGGTTACAAGAAAGAAATTTGCAAGTAAACCTGAATGGCTTCTTGCAAGAAAGGGAAAGATAGGTGGTTCTGATGCAGCAGCAGTGTTGGGACTTAATCCCTACAAGAACAATGTGGAGTATTGGAATGAAATGGTTGGAATAACCAAGCCAAGAGACATATCAAATGAACCGTATGTAATATATGGAAGCAGGGCAGAGGAACACATAAGAGCAATATTTGCATTGGACCACCCGGAATACAAGGTTGAATACTTTGGTGATAACATGCTTCTCAATGACAAGTATCCGTTTGCGCACGCATCACTTGATGGAGAACTTACAGAACTTGAAACCGGGAGGAAGGGAATATTTGAATGCAAGACCAGTGAGCTTTTTGGTTCAATGCACAAGGAAAAATGGGATGGTGAACACATCCCGGACAATTATTACATACAGGTGCTTCATTACCTGATGGTGACGGAATATGAGTTTGTCGAACTCAGGGCACAGATAAAGAGTGTGTGGAATAAGAGCATAAGACTAATCACAAAGGATTATCACATTGAAAGGGCAGATGTTGAGGAAGACATTGAAATAATAAAAAGGTCAGAAAGGGAGTTCATGGAGCTTGTGAAAAAAAGAAAAAAGCCGGCTCTCATTCTGCCGGAAATTTAAAACAGGAGGAATACCAAAAAGATGGAATTAAAAATTTACAATCCAACAATGGATAATGCACTAAAGCACATTGATTGGAACTTTGAGGAATTAAAAAAGGAAGTTACTGAAAAGGCAAACGTGTACAAGTCATTGGTGTACACGGATGAAAACATAAAGGAAGCAAAGGCTGACAGGGCAACACTTAATAAGTTCAGCAAGGCATTGAATGACGGAAAGAAAGATGTCAAGAAGATGATGCTTGAACCATACAGTGTGTTTGAAGGCCAGGTAAAGGAACTGATTGCAATTGTAGATGAGGCAAATGCCAACATTGACAGTCAGGTAAAGGCTTATGACCAGAAGAAAAGGGAAGAGAAGCTCATAAAGGTTGAGGAGATATATGACAGGACCTTTGCAAGTGCCGAAGAGCTGAAGGAGATACTCACATTCAAACGTGTTTTCAAGGAAAGTTATCTGAATGTGACAACAACATTAAAGTCAATAACCAATGATATGGAGCATATGAGAGACAGTGTAAGGCACGACTTGGAAGTCATTAATGCTGAAACCGGTGAATATCAGTTTGAAATGAAACAGAAATACATTGAAACCCTCAACATTACAGAAGCATTGATGGTTAAACAGACATACGAGGAAAATGCAAGAAGAAAAGCCGAGTATGAGGCAAGAAGAAAGGCAGAGCTTGAGGAAAGACAGGCAAGAGAAAAGGCAGAAGCCGAAAAACTTGCAGAGGCAGGAAAGAAGGAACCGGAGCAGAAGCAGGAAAGTGTTTCACAGACTGTTGTGGAAGAGGCACAGGAAGAAAGAACAGAAGAAAATCAGGAAGAGAAGACACACACAATAGTAATCAGGGTGTGTGGAACAGGAAAACAGCTCAATGCATTGGGTGAGTTCCTTACGAAAAACAACATTAAATATGAGCAGATACAGTAGGAGGAAATGAAATGGCAGTATCAAACAGTTTGGCAAAAAGACAAGAAACAAGTTTTACGGCATATTTGAAAAATGATGCGGTAAAGAATCAGATTAATGAGGTTGTTGGTGGAAAGAACGGAAAGAGATTCATCAGTTCAATAGTAAGTGCGGTTGGAAACAATCCAACATTACAGGAATGTCAAAATTCATCAATAGTAAGTGCAGCATTGCTTGGAGAGAGTCTTAATCTATCTCCAAGTCCACAGCTTGGACAGTATTACATGGTTCCGTTCAAGGATAACAAAACAGGAACAAAGGTGGCACAGTTCCAGCTTGGGTACAAGGGCTACATTCAGCTGGCAATCAGATCAGGACAGTACAAGAAGTTAAATGTGCTGGCAATTAAGAAAGGTGAGTTAATCAGATTCGATCCACTTAATGAAGACATAGAAGTAAATCTCATTTCAGATGAAAATGAGAGAGAAAAGGCAGAAACAATTGGCTATTATGCAATGTTTGAGTATGTCAATGGATTCAGGAAGGCAATGTACTGGTCAAAGGAAAAGATGAAGGCTCACGCAGTGAAGTATTCACAGGGATATGCATCAGACTTGAAGAAGGGAACGAAGTGGACCTTCTGGAGCAAGGACTTTGACGGAATGGCATACAAGACAATGTTGAGACAAATCATAAGCAAGTGGGGAATAATGAGCATTGACCTACAGACAGCACTTGACAGCGACATGACAGTAATTAATGAGGATGGAACACATACATATGTGGAAACAACACCTGTTGAGCAGTCAGAAGATGAAACTTATGAGGAAGTAGTGGAGCAGACAGCAGAACAGACAGTTGAGGAAACAGAGAGTGTTCCAGAAGAAAAGAAAAACAATGAGGAACCGGCTGAAAACAAGGTTCAGACAGAATCAAAGCCATTCTTCAATTATTAAAAAACAGACAGTCATAAATCAAAATATATATCACAAAATTGTAAGACCTGTCACCTGAATGGTGGCAGGCAGAAAGGAGACGTGACAATGAACATTTCAGATTACATCCCTTTCGGAAAGGACAATGCGGTTTCAAGAAAAAAGCTAGAGAAGGTGACAGGATTGTCAGACAGAGACATAAGGGAAGAAATTGCAATGGCCAGAAGAAACACGGTAATACTTAATCTATCCAATGGACAAGGGTATTTTCAACCAATAGAGGGCGAGGAAGATGAACTTGTCATTAAGTATTACAAACAGGAAAGCAGCAGATTAAAGAGAATAGGTTGGTCGTTGCTGGCAACAAGGAAAAGAGTAAGGGAGATACAGAATGGCAGTTAATGCAAGGCAGAAGGGGGCAAGGTTTGAAAGACAACTTGCCGGGCATCTAAGGGAATACGGATACAGAACCAGAAGAGGCCAGCAGTATTGTGGGGCAAATGGTGATGCAGACGTTGTGGGACTTCCGGGAATACATATAGAAGCAAAACATCAGGAAAAAATGCACTTGTATGACTGGATGGAGCAGGCAAGAAGAGATTCAAGGCAGGATGAACTTCCGGCAGTGTTTCACAAGAAAAACAATGCAGACATCCTGGTGACAATGACACTTGATGATTGGATGCAGATATATAGGGAATATGAAGCAGGAAACTACATTAAGATGGGAGAAACAAATGGGAAGACCTATAAAGGCAGGACTTAGTTATTTCCCGAAAGATGTTGATTATTATGAAGACTTCAAAATAATGGACCTGATGAATGAATATGGTCCATTAGGTCAAACCATTTACGACATAGTTATTTCGATGGTTTACCGAGAGGGTTACTTTCTTGAGTTTAAAAACTTTGAACAGCTCAAGAAGAACCTTCCGGTTAAAATCATCAAGACAATCGGTAACAGATGGGTTAACAAAAAAGACTTTGTGTTACAAGTTATTCTCTCTTGTGCGGACATAGGTCTGTTTGATCATGACCTCCTGATGCAAGGAGTTATAACCTCTGTTGGAATTCAGCGACGCTACGATACAGTGACTGTTAGGAACAAAGTCCAGAAAACAAGGTACAGGTTGATTGATGAAAAAGGTCAACCCTTATTAAATGAACCATTAAAACCGATAAATGTAACAGAAACAAGTGTAAATGTAACAGAAACCAACATAAATGATACGGAAATACAACAAAAGAAAATAAAAGAAAACAAAAGTAAAGAAAATATAAAGTATTTTTCCAACGAAAACCTTAATGACGTGTTTAGGCAATTTCTGGAACTTAGGGAACAAAAGGGAAGACAGATTGTTGGCTATCAGATACAGACATTGATTGAGAGACTTGAACAGGTGGCAGACACGGACGAAGAGAAAATACAGGCAGTCAAGAATGCCATAGCAGGTGATTGGAGTAATTTTTATCCTGTAAAGAAAGAGCAACAAAACAAGAAGACATTTAATGACCAAAGGCAATATGACTACCAGGCATTGGAAAGACGACTGATTGAAAACAGAGACAAGAGGAGGACAACAAAATGAAAGTTAAGGTTAAGGACATAGAAATTCGCTTAGAGGAATTGGACAGAATGGAATCGCAGATTTTATTTTCAGTTTCAATCTTATCAGCAGATGATCACGTAAGATTGGCAAGAATTAAGGAAGAGAGAGCAGAGCTTAAGGCGAAGCTGGAGGAATTGAATGAGAAAAAAGACAAGTAAGGAATTTGGCTGCATTTTAACACACGAACAGGAAAAGTTCATAAAAGATGGAAAAACGAGAGATAACGCACTAAAGGCTTTTAAGGCAAAAGCTTATGGCAATGGAGGAAATAAGGATGGCAAAGTTATCAAGGGAAGAACAGGCTAGAAGAGAAGGAGAAGCATACGCATACAAACTTGTTAAGGAAAAGGGCATAGAAGCTTTAGAGGAAGATTTGAGAATGAGAAACATATTCAACATCCCCATCAGGGTATCCAGAAATGATTTGTTCAAGGCTGATGAAAGACTGACACAATTCATTCTGCTGGAATGTTTAGTGACATTAAGAGACTATTTTGGATTTGTAAGAAAAAGAGCATTAAGATTCAAGGAATGCTTTGAAAAGAAATGTCAGCTAATAGCAGAAGATTGGACTAGCTGGGCAGACCAAGCTTGGATAGTCGCAACAGAGCTGGGAATAGAGTTTCCAAAGGATATACAGGCAGAATTTGAGAAAAGAAGTGGAGAGATGCGATGAAAACAGTACATTGTTTATTCGAGCAATCGGGAACATTTAAAAACGAATTTAAAAAATTAGGCATAAATGCGTATGACTACGATGTACTGAATGAGTTCGGCGAGACAGACTACCAAATTGATTTGTTTAAGGAAATTCGGGGGGGGGTATGACGGAAAACCCAGCATATTCGATAAGATAGCAAAGGACGACCTAATATTAGCGTTCTTTCCTTGCACAAGATTTGAAGCAAGAGTTCCTTTACTTTTTAGGGGCGAAGCATTTCAACAGAAAAAGTGGAGCATAAGGCAAAAGATGGAATATTCAATACAATTACACGAAGAATTGAATGAGCTGTATGTATTAATTTCAAAATTAGTATGCATAGCCGAAAAAAGAAAGCTAAAGCTAATCATTGAAAATCCGTATACACAGCCACATTACTTAACTACTTATTGGAGCTTGAAGCCTTCACTAATTGACAAGGACAGAACACAGGATGGCGACTACTACAAAAAGCCTACCCAGTACTGGTTTATTAATTGCGAACCTAAAAACAATTTTATTTTCGAACCGATTGAATACGTCGAAAAAAAGATAATCGGAAAAGTAAGAGGAACAGACACGACCACGAGAAAAACGGAAAGGTCAATGATGCATCCGCAGTATGCAAGGAGATTTATTAAGCAGTACATATTGGAGGAAAAAGAATGAATTACGATTTATATTTGCATAGCACCTATATAGGCACATACACGGCGAAGGGAGTAGCCGACAAACTGGATGTGACACCGGGCTACGTAATGAAAGCAACACGCGAACACAAAAAAATAAAAAATAAATGGACGACAATCAGGTCGGACAGAGAGTTGACAGACACAAGGCGAAAAATAATCACAAGGCAGAGAAAACAGAAAATCGTGGGAAGTGCAGCAGTTAAAAGAACGACTAGCGCAGGCAGAACCTACTGTTTGCCTAAATGGAAAGAATTTTAAGATAAAGAAAGGAGAAAGAGTTGAGCGCTCATAAAAGGATTCTTACTCCGATTGAAGAAATGAAAAAAAAATTAAAATGTGAAATTTACAGAGACAATATGCAAAATTACAAGAAATACGCAATACCACCAGCACAGCTAATAATTGCTGATGTTCCGTATAATGTTGGAAATAACTTTTATGGTAGTAATCCAATGTGGTACAAAGGCGGAGATAACAAAAACGGCGAAAGCAAATATGCTGGGAAGTCAGCGTTTAATTCTGATTTTAATTTTAATTTGTATGAATATTTCCATTTTTGTTCAAAGATGTTGAAGAAAGACGATAAAAAGCAAGTTAACAGAGGAAGAAGCAGTAACAGCCCTTGTATGATTGTATTTTGCAGCTTTGAACAAATGCCAATACTGATAGACGCAGCAAAGAAGCACGGATTCAGCCACTACATACCGTTGGTATTCATCAAAAATTACAGCCCACAAGTACTAAAAGCAAATATGCGAGTAGTTGGAGCGACAGAATATGCATTAGTGCTGTATAGAGATAAATTGCCCAAATTCAGAAATGGAGTTCAGATGGACGAAAACGGAAAGACAATCAGAGGAACAGGTCGTATGATATTCAACTGGTTTAAATGGGAAAGAGACGGAAAGGAAATTCCAAAAATACACCCAGCGCAAAAGCCTGTAACTGTATTGAAGCAATTAATAGAAATCTTTACAGATGAGGGCGATGTTGTTATCGACCCTTGCTGTGGTAGTGGATCTACACTAAGAGCTGCAAGAGAGCTAAAAAGGTCAGCGTTTGGATTCGAGATAGACAAGAATTTCTATACAAGAGCTAAGAACGAAATGCTTGTTTTTGAAGATGATAATCAGATGAATATATTTGATTTAATTTAGAACTAAAGGACGAAAATGTTAAGAAATGTTAAGGAGTGGGAGAAATGTTAAATATTGAGAAATATAGAGATGAACTAATTAAAATGGGAATAATTGATACAAAAAAAATAGCAATTAGATATGGGAAACTAAGTTTATGTTGTTTTGGATGTTGTGGATGCGATAATCTTTCAAAGGAAGATTGTGGAAAGCAGGCAGAAGACTGGCTGTTTTCAGAATACGAAGAACCGGAAATTGATTGGAGCAAGGTCAAGGTTGATACACCGATTTATGTAAGAGATTGTGAAACAGATAGTAATGGTGACGAAAAAACGTGGGTTCCTCGTCATTTTGCAAAATTTGAAAATGAGACAGTATATGTGTGGGATGATGGAGGTACGTCATTTACGGTAAAGAGTGAAGATAGTTGCTCTTCTTGGAATTACGCAAAACTAGCAGAAAGCGAGGAATAAATGGATAAAAATTACGAGTTGGAGATTTACAAATTAATCATGAATCCGGATGAAGATGATTCCGCCATTTCATATGTAGATGAATTTGGCTGGATTAATGATTGTGAATTTATTGTTTGGATTAACATTGTTTGGTTTCACGAGTTCATAAAGCAGCTTAGAGAAATCTTTGATGAAACAATTTTTGATGAAGGTGGCTTTGAGGCAACAATTGGTCCTGGGTATGTTTGCATTGACCTTGTAGATGTTCTCAGTGGCTATGACATTGACTTCGAAGAAGTATTTCCCAAAAGCAAATTTACACATTAAAAACAAAGATGAAGCATTTCGATATAAATAAAGGAGGTATAGGATTATGTTGAAAATAAAAGATGATATAGACCTAAATGAACTTAGAAAGTTTGGCTTTAAGACAGGTAAGGAATGGGCAGATTCAGGAGAACGTTGTCTGCAAGGCGGTGGATTTGAGTATATGCACGGATGGTGGCATAAATTCCTGATGGATGAGGAAGATGAAAATAAGATAGCCTATATATCTGAAGCATATGATATTCCTAGTGTTCAAATATCCGTAAGGACAGATTTTCATAGAGATATATATGTAGATGTTGCTATAGAGGGAAGCTATCATTCTTCGGATTTAGATGTTGTAACGGAAACTATATATGAGTTAACTAAGGCAGGACTGCTAGAAATTCAAAAGGAGATGGAAAGATGAAGATTGAAGATAACAGAAGTAATGTAAGAACATTTAGTGATTTAATTGTGGGAGATTGGTTCGAATGTGAAAATAATATTTATATTAAAATTGATGAAAAGACTAACCATTTAAAGTATAACGCTGTGGATGCAGAGACAGGAATAATGTATAAGGTGACTGAAAATATGAATGTGTGCTTATTAGACGATGTAACATTAGTGTTGAATTAAGGAGGACAATATGGAAATCAAAGAAGCAATAGAATTTCTTAAAAAATATACAGATGATGAAGTGTATACACACAAATGCATAACATCCCATAACATGGCAATCTCAGCCCTTGAAAAGCAGGAAAAAATTTCAAGAACAGTTCTTGAAGGAAAATATTTTTGTCCAAGATGTAAATGCTTAATGATTCATTCAGGCTACTGTAAAAATTGCGGACAAAATACATATTAGATTGGAGTGATTTATAAATGTTGCACATATTAATTCCTATATTTGTAGGAATAGGGATTGCAACCATGTTTCTTCATATAGTTGAAATTTTAATTTTTCTATTTTCTAAAATAAAAAAGCGAATGAAATATGAACTCAAGATTAAATTTCTTTGCAAGCATACATATAAGATTGATTCAATTTGTGGAGATGGAGAAGTTGAAGTGACGTGTTGCAAATGTGGTAAGAAAAAGTTTATACGATTTAGCTCTAAATCTCTTACAGAGTTTCGAATAGGAGGGAAGAAATGCGATTAATAGATGCAGATAAATTAATGGGAGAATTACATGAATCATTGAAAGGTGATTGTGATTTAAGAAAAGATTATGAATTTATGGGCATAGATGAGTTCATTGAAAATCAGCCAACAGCCTATAACGTGGATAAGGTTTTAGAACAATTGGAATATAGCAGAGTGCCTAATACAGGTATTGCAGGTTATCACAAAGTAGTCGAAATAGTGAAAGGCGGTGGAATAGATGCTTGATAGTACAACAGTAAATAGATTTAACTATAACATTAATGCAGTAAGCGGGACTTTAAGAAAGTCACACCCTAAAAGCAAGATAACCATAAGAGGGTTGTTAGACAAGCCATATATTTTTAATGATGAAAAACCTAGATTATTCCAATATGATAATACAGAAATCGTAGTTCTTCAAGTGATGCTTATTGGAGATAACAAGGCAATTGTAGAATATGTTAACAAAAATGATTTTGAAAAGGAGAACGAATAGAATGACAAGTTACGAATTTGAAAAGGCTGCAAAGAATGCAGTGATTAAAGTATTAAACGAAAATATTAACATTAGCGAATTAGACCTAGTGTGGTTTGCGCACGAATTAGGCTATAAGAAGTGTACTATTTGGGGACAGCCAATGGGTGACAGATACGCAGAAGTTACATACAACAGAGACAAGGATGAAATGTATGTTGATATTTATAAAAAGATTAGTAATACAAAAATTCAAAGAGAAGAATTTGATATGGAAGCGTGGTGATTAGGATGTCTATAATTAACACATTGGCAATAGTCCTAGTAATTGGAGCAGTGTTCGTCTTGTGGGCGATATGTAAGTTGCAGGATAAGGATTAGAAACAAAGGTACATTGATAATTGAATATTGGTAGTTGGAATGGTATAATTTTTGTATTACTAGAGAGAGGAGGATTCTTCTATGGCAAAATGTATTAGTTGTGGAAAAGAAGGTGCACATACAAGACATTTTAACGGAGGATATGTTTGTGAATCTTGTATTGGAAAATATTTTTCATGTCCTGATTGTGGAGAAGTATTTGATTTAGATGATTATGTTAATGGAGATGCAGGAAATGGATTTTGTGCCAAATGTGCACCAGAACATTAAAAAGAAGATGTCATAAAGCCAACTACCAATATTTGGTGGTTGGTTTTTTTATGCAGAAAAATAGAGAAAGGATTGGTAAAGTGACAGAAGTAAATAAAGCTAAAGAGTATCTGCTACAGGTTAGTCGGGCAGAGCACAGAATAAAAAGACTAAAAGAAGAGATTCTGACGTTACAGGAATTAGTTACAAGTACAAGTGCAATCAGCCAAGGGGAAAGGGTAATATCTTCAACGTCACAAGACAAGATGGCAGATACAATTTGTACTATTGAGGAAAAGATAGAAGAATGGAACATAGAGGTTCGCACACTGGTTGAGGTAAGAGCCGAGGTTATGGCAGTAATTTCCAAGGTAAGCAATGAGGTATGCAGAGAAATACTGTATAAGCGATATTGTCAATCTAAAAAATGGGAAGAAATAGCAATAGAAATGGATATGTCATATAGGCACACTACTAGATTGCACGGAATGGGATTACAGGAAATAGAAAAATTAATGAATGTGTCCTTGAATGTCCCTATGAACATAGATTATCATTAGAATGTGATAAATGAGTAAAGCAGAGAAAAAATTTTTGTTTATCTGAATGAAATCCTCTAAAAGTATTTATGGTAAAACGTCTTAAGGCAGTCGAAAGGCTGTCTTTTTTTGTAGGAAAATAGACTAACTATTAAAAGTCAAGTCTCAAAATGATATTTTTTGAATAAAGTACAGAAATGTATTTTAGATATATTTTGAACTCGGTTAGAGTTCTTTGAACCTTGAAAACTGCATGACAAAAAGAGCATCGTTGCAGGTGCTCAAAAAAGGATTATTGAATTAGAAAAACTTAAGCAGCTTTGATGTATTGCTGGTTGGTTTTCTCAAGATGGTAAATAACTCGAACCAGCTTTTTGACGGCATGAGATATGGCAACAGTGTAATGTTTGCCTTCGGATCGTTTCTTTGCCAGATATTCGGCAAATGTTGGATCCCATATACAGACATATTTGGCAGCATTATATAAAGCATAGCGTAAATATCTGGAACCTCGTTTTTCTATATGGGAGTATGCTCCATCAAGTTGTCCTGACTGATATGTAGAAGGAGAGAATCCAGCATAAGCTAAGATTTTATCAGGAGAATCAAAGCGGGTGAAATCGCCGATTTCAGCAATGATCATAGCGCCCATACGGTAGTTGATTCCGGGGATACTAAGAATCGGGGAATTGAGTTCGTCCATGATGAGTTTGATTTCATGTTCGATTTCATCAATCTCGGAAGTAAGTTCCTGGATCAGTTTAATGGTGTGCTTCAACTCTAGTGATTTTGCCGGCATATTTGAACCTATTGAGGTTCTTGCAGCATCTCTAAATGCAATGGCTGTTTCTTTACCATATCGACCTTTTGAAGCTTCAGAAAGAAGATTGGTAAATCTGGTAAGATGAGCGTTTGCCACTTGTTTGGCACCGGGAAATTCAGAAAGCATTGCATAAACTGATGCTATGTGAAGTGTTGGAACCAACTTTTCTAATTCAGGGAATAAGATACAGACAAGTCTTGAAACGGAAGACTTTA
>ENA-ORTY01002561-ORTY01002561.1-human-gut-metagenome-genome-assembly--contig:-NODE-2561-length-17114-cov-2.937687_pt1 | contig 17114 bp, 17 predicted proteins | sample MGYA00241917_ERZ509198 | MGnify/ENA primary metagenome ERZ509198 (study PRJEB26280, sample SAMEA2338857) | human gut metagenome | biome: human gut; feature: human-associated habitat; material: faeces...
TTAAGCCCGCCGTACTCACTCAAATAGTAAGCAACAAGACCATCCTTTATATAAAAAAAAGAATTGGGAAAGGATGAAGACAAAAGAACATCACCTGAATGAAAGCTCAGAGGTTTCCCATAGGGCAAAAATTCCTCAAAAAAACCGGACAGATTTTGCACAAGCCCTATGGACTGAAACGAAGCGGAACAAGCCGTCTGAAGTTCCATCGCCTCCCCCTGCCAAAAAATTTTACATAAATTCTATCGCACTGTTCAAACTGTGTAAAGTCTTAGATGCAAAGAACCAAGTCGTTGACGAAGACGACAGTCTCAACGTCAGGCAATCCTCAATTAATGACGGAGACTGCGCCGTCAATCGGTTCCAAACCTCCTCAGAAAGAACTTTTCCTGCCGCATAGCGGCTTGGGCGAGAGCGAAGAGCGGGACTGATGGGGGCGCTCAAAAAAGAGGTTCATCCGGATCTTGCGTACATGAGAGGGGTGACAAAAAAAATGGACATGGGTTCCAATCGAGATTCGAAAAAAAACATCGATAAGGCGGAATCACCATGTCCACGAGTTTTGTATACCACGCCTTGGGCTTACAGGGCTACGAGTATGTGCATCAGAAATTTGAAGGCGGAAGCGTCATATTCCGGGTCAGGCCGAAGTGGCGATTATTACGCTGCCCGGCCTGTAAATCGAAACAGGTGACCCGGCGGGGTTTGTATTTTCGAAAGCTGCGCAGTTTGCCCATTGGCCGCAAGCCTATCTGGCTGTTGATTGAAGTACCTCGCGTCTGGTGCTCCGATTGCAAGTGCCTCAGACGCATCAGTCTTGACATTGCGGAGCCGAGACGGAGTTACACTCGTGCTTTTGCCCGTCACGTCCTTGAATTGACTAAGCTTATGACGCTCAAAGATGTGGCGATGTTTCTTGGTATCGGCTGGGATTGTGTGAAGGACATCCTCAAGCGCAATCTGGCCCGGCGCTTCGCCCGACCGGCGCTGCGGCAAGTGCGGTATCTGTCCATAGACGAGATCAGCGTTCGAAAAGGACACAGGTACCTGACACTTGTGATGGACCTTGATAGCGGAGCGGTTCTTTTCGTCGGTGACGGCAAGGGGGCGAAAGCCCTGGAACCGTTTTGGGCCATGCTTCGCCGTTCCCGCGCACGGGTCCAGGCTGTTGCGACAGATATGAGCGCCGCCTCTATCGGCGCGGTGTTGGAAAACTTGCCGGGAATTCCCCTGGTCTTCGACCACTTCCATGTGGTCAAGCTGATGAACGAAGCTCTCACGCAAGTCAGGCGTGGTCTGCACCACGAATTGGAGGATGTTTTGGGCAAGAAGGTTTTGAAAGGCAGCCGGTGGATTCTGCTCAAAAACCCTGAAAACCTCTCAGCGGAGCATGACGAAGCCGCCATGCTGCAAGAGGCCCTGAAGCTTAACGAGCCGCTGTCAACGGCCTACTATATGAAGGAAGACCTGAGACAATTCTGGAATCAGCCGGACAAGGAAACAGCCCGTGCGGTTATAGACAGTTGGATAGAGCGTGCCCAGTCATCGGGAATCGGCCACCTCGTTCGCATGGGGAATACCATCGCCGGGTGCAAATTCGGTATCCTGAACTGGTACGACCATCCCATATCGTCAGGCCGCATGGAAGGAACAAACAACAAAATCAAAGTGCTGAAACGAATGGCCTATGGGTACAGAGATATGGACTTCTTCAAACTCAGAATACTGGCCATTCACGAGGCAAAGTACTCTTTAACCGGATGAACCTAACAAAAGCAGTAGATACGATCCAGCAGACCGGTTCGCGGATCACGCCTGGCGGACTGACGGTAGAAAACGCCCTCGAACTTTGTTTTTATGTATTTTCTGCTGGTTACGTCGCTCATGAAGAAATAATAACGACGAATTGCTCAAATTGGAAGATGATTATCCGTTTGTTATCCAAAAGGCATTTTGCCGAAAATCTTTCAAGCTATAACATGCTTGATTTATTTATTATTTTGCCAATATTGCTGGCAATATGTGAGGGACAGAGAGAGATGATTTCTCTCGCCGAAGAATCCATCCAGAGCAGGATGCCGGTCACGCACTGGATTCTGTCATGGCAGGAAAACGAGCAGCCTTCCCGCGAGCAGGTGGACGAAGCCTGTGTACTGGCCAACTACGTCGCGGGCATTGTGGTGGGAAGGTGGGGCCGCCATGCAATCCGTGTCGCCCGCCATGGAGCGATGGGATTGGGCAAGGACAGGTTCCGTCCTGTTTCGAAGCCAGTCTTGCTTTGGAGTTCTTGGCCCAACTTTTGCACAACTTTGTAAAAGCTCTTGCCAGAGGCGGTTTTGGCAGAGGAATGCGAACAATGTTCTCCCAATACCCCCAAAAAAAATGGCTATGTGCGGGAAAAAGAGACAAGTTTGTTGGCGCCAGACAAGGACATGGACGAGACATAAGGAAGGATGCTAAAGTCCAATGACACAAGCTGCGTCGGCGGCAAAAATACGTGAGGTGGAGCAGTGGATTTTTACGCCAATATGGGATCGCTGTTGGAAGGGCTTGGCAAGCGTATCGGGCTTGACCTGGCCGCGCCGGACCTGTCCGATGATTATTTCGGGCTGGCTGTGGACAAGTCCGGCGTGCTGAACATGCTTCTGCAGCCGCAACGTCGTACTTGTGTTCTGCACAGGGAATTTTCCAGAGATACCGCCTGTCTGCCAACGGATGACGCGGCCGAGCTTGCGCGCCGTCTGGCCTTCCTTCTGGGGGCCAATGTCATGTTGCTGGGTACGGGAGGGGCCGCCCTGGGCTACGATGAAACATCCGGCACGCTCAGCCTGTCCATGAGCTACAATGTCCCGGAAGAGGTGCAGGAGGGCGACAGGGAAGCCTTTGCCGACGCGGTAGAGGCCTTTCTGGAAAGCTTTGCGCGCTGGTCCGACCATATGGAACAGGCCCCCGGCACGGGAGAGAACATGACGGGTATGATCCGCGTCTAAGCAGTCTGTGCCCTTGGCTGGGGGAAGCCGCAAGATCAGCGCGGGGACGGGCCGTCATCGTTTTTGCCGCCTTGCACCGGCGCAAAAGTGCAAGAGGGAAGGATATATGCCGGATATCACTGTCAATGTGCAGAATCAGGCCGTCCAGGTAAACCTTGAGAACCTGAGTGCCAAGTCGGGGACGCTGTACCTCAGGGATGGGGTCATCCATGAGTCCAAATTCTCTCTGGGGCGATCCTTTCTGGCCCTGTTCAGTCCCCGCATTCGGGCGGAGAACGCCGCCGCTTCCAACGCCGTTCAGCAGGCTCTTGGCCGCACCTACGACGTGCGGTTCGACAGCTTCAGTTCCAAACTGTCAGGCTCTGATATTACAAGGCTCAGCGATAGAGCACGAGCCGCCAACCTTGCGCGCTGTCAGCAGAGTATACAAAGTCTAAGGGAAAGGTATGGCGCTTTAGCGGATCCGGCCGCCAATGAGGTGCGTCAAAGCCGGGAGTTCGCCAGCGGTACGGTCACGCATCAGATGCTGGAGAATATGAAATCTGCGGCCGAGCTCGCCAAAAAGCAGGAACTGCAAAGCATACGGACGGATTTGTGCCGGGTTCCCGCCGAGGGTCCGGCCATGAGCGGCCCCCAGCTCATGGCGCGCCTGCGCGCGTTTCCGGATTTGGCTGCCCTGCTGGACAAGAACAATACCGTGGGCGGCAGCATAGGGGAGCACACCCTGGATGTCATGCGCCAGATGGAGGATCAGAAGGGCTTTTATAATCTGGCTGGGGTACAGGCCCAGATTCAGGGCCTGCCCGGCTTCGAGCATACCAACGTGGAACAGTTCATGAAGGTCGTGCTCGCCTTCCATGACATAGGCAAGGGCCTTGGCACCACGCTGGACCAGCACGAACACACCCTGCCCATACTGCAAAATACCATGAAGGACATGGGGTTCAGCGAACAGGAAGTGCGCCTGGCTTCCAACCTGGTGGGCAATGACTTATTGGGGGAATGGCAGGTAGGCAGAACGCATGATCTTGGCGAAGTGCGCTCCCAACTGCGGGCTCTGGCTCAGGACAGCGGCATCCCCATGAACGCCTATCTTGCCATGCAGAAGCTCTTTTACATCAGCGACGCCAGTTCCTACCAGCACATACAGGATGCGTTCATGTACAAGGACGGTGCGGGCAAGCTGCATTTCAATCCGGTCGATGGGGCGCGGCAATCCAACCTGGAGCGTTTGCTGGGCGGGCTGGAAGAAGGCATACGGAACGATGTGGCCGCGCGGATAGGCGAATCCTTGGTTTGGGGCGGCGCGGGCTTGGAGGAAGGGCGCTATCCAATTTCCCTGTTCAGGGACGATTTTGCGGGCAAGGCCTATAACGTTTACGACGTGAGCGACGGTATTTTGGCCTCTCAGGCCGAAATCCGCGCCCAGATAGAGGCCATTCCGGACGAACACGCCGACGTGCGAAAACTTGCGATGGCCCGTCTGGATCAGGCTGTGGAAATGGCCACCATGGCCACCGAGATGAAGGCCGACCGCTGGTCGCCCGAACATACGCGGGGCATGGTGGAAGCCCGGTTGAACATCCGGGCGGCGGGCATCAGCGACAGCATCCCCACGGACCTGACGGTGAACGAGGACCCGGCGCTGGTGCTCCAGGGAAAATTTACGGGAGTGGACCAGTTGCGCCAGCCCGGCGGCGTTTCCGACCGCTTTATGGAGCTGGTGGACAAGCAGGGCGGCAGTTCCAAACTGCTGAACGCGGTGGGGCAGATTCAGGTGGCTTCTTCCTGGTCCCCCACCAGTATGGCCGTCAAAGGCTATCTGGAAAAGAACAGGGCGGTGGACGCGGACGCGCACTTCTACCACGCGCAAACGGACCAGCAGACCACCGGAACCTTCGACCGCAAGGTGAGCGATCAGTATGACAAGTTCGCTCACGCTCCCGCCGAGTACTGGAACGAGCTTGCCAAGTCCATCAATGTGGAGGCCAATCGGCTTATCCCGACCCTGCAGAATGCCTACGACCGCACACGGGACAGCAGCATCACCCGACGCACGCCGGATACCGGCATGTTCGACAAGTCCATCCAGTACCAGATGGCCATGCAGATGGAGCTTTTGACGCGCATGAGCTTTGCCGGCAACGATCAGGCGCGGCAGGAAGTGGTCGTCTATCGCACAGATTCCCCGGTTTTGCAGGAGCTTAACGGTTTTACGGCCACAGATCGAACCAGGCCCATGCTGCGGGGCTCATCGGAATCCGGCTCTGTACTCTATCCCGTGGGCCTCGGGGGGCAGTTCCTTACCGCCCAGCGTGTGCCCTACCATCGCGTGATCAACAGTTTTATGCTGGCGGGGCAGCATAGCGGACCTGACGTCAAGGATGTGAACCGTGGGGCCATTGCCACCGACGGCTTCAGAGAAGTACTGTTCATGTCCGACGGCTTGCAGGCTACCGCCCTTTCCAATTGCGGGCAGCTCATCGGCATGGATCAGATGGGAGAAATGCCTCTGCTCGATTTTCACTGAAAGCCGTGAGCGCTCGCCCGCATCCGCTTGAGGCGGAACGAGAGGCGTCTTTTGCGGAACGCACCGTAACCCACAAGGATGGACATCATGCTTGATATACAATCGGCTCAATACGCCCTGCTCATGAACAGGCCCGCAGTGCGTCTGAATATAGAAGGCAAGGAAGCCTATCTTTGCGACATGCGCAGACCGCTTCTGGATCAGGGCTATGTGTATCTGATCAGTATGGCCCCGGATTATGACTGGGAAGAGCTTTTACCTGCCCTCGTCGTCCCCCCGCTACCTGGCCTGAGTGCCGAAGCCATGCGGCTGCGGGGCATCACCGACGATGAGGGTGTGCTGCGTATCGCCCGCATCTTCCAGCAGACCTTGGACGAAAAGCCGGAGCGCTTTCAGCCCGGCAAGGATGTGAGCGAAGATTGAGTTCGCTTTTTTCCTGCCGGACGGATAAAGCCCATGGTCTTTTGCAAGCCCATGGGCTTTGCTTATGAAAACCGTTGAAACACTTTTTCCGAATCCACATGATTTTGACCCCGCTGAACCCGCTGATGATTCGCCGGAGTGCCTCTGATTTCCCCGGCCCCTTTCCAGCAACCTCCTGCGTTGGATGCTTACAGGGATGGACCGACGATATCCGTTTCACTCAGCCCAGGCCTACTCTCCATTCGGCGACATTCGGCCACAAGAGCTTTCGCAATCAGCTTGGTGTCGGCATGGCTGATGCCGAGGCAATCTTCCGTCATTCTCAGTTCTTTGCGGGAAAGCAACCGAGCGGTGGCTTTTCTGAAAGCGCCATCAATGTCCGCCTGGCCATACTTGCTGTATGCTGTCTCCCAAACGGCGCGTGGCATTTCTCCCCACGCGTTCAGCATTGCTCCCAGGTCAATGATGTCCTTGTTTTTGGTGCTGGAGTCCATGAACCGATTGGCATTTGAAAATAATTTGGCCGTGAAAAGCTCATGGGGTGTAAGCGTAGGCACAGGAAAAAGTCCTGTTCTCTCCCCCATGATGGGAAAAAGCGCGAGGTTGAAAATCTCACATTTAACTTCGGTCTCGCCTGCGGTTACGAACAGCTTTATGCCATTCCGATCCACACGCTGTGTGGTTACGGTAACATCCTGGGAAAAAAAATTCTCAGCACCTTCCTCAACAGCTATATGTCTGGCGGCATAAAGCGCATTGTCATCGCGGCAAAACAGGTCAATATCCGTGGATACCCGAAACTCATGAAGGCGTAAGGCAATAGCCGTACCCCCGCCAAAAAAAATGCCAAGACGCTCCAGAAGATGATGGTCAAGGCAATGGAGCAGTTTACAGACAGGAGCATGACGCTCAAACATGAAATTTCCCTTTTCCGACGACTTGAATGAGTTCCTTCAAAAAAAGCTTTTCATGCTCTGGCATGCGGCTCTCGTCAACATAGTCCCACCGGAGTTCATACATGCTCAGGGCTTCCCTGGCCGACATCCGAGCAAGGTGTCGACGATCCCACAGGATAGCGTGTAATACAGGATATTCCTGTGGATTTATAAACTGTTCTTCATTCATACGACATTTTTCTGCTGGTAAATAGAATTGGCACTCTTAAAGGCAGGTATGGGGTGAAATCAGACCCCCAGCCAGCCGCTGTTCTTCCGGCACTCCCGCCGCTTTCAGCTTTTCAAAGTATCCAAGACTGTCAAAAATCGCGCTGATCATCGCTCCATCCTCCACTGTCACACAATCAAAATACGCACAGCCTCATGACAAGGCAAGTCAAGGTTTCCGTCTCGTAAGTGCGGCGTCCCGTCACTCCTCACCCCTGTCGAACACTTGGCCTTTTGGGGCAAGCCATCTTTCGGCTCCTTGCGTGTCTTGAAATTGCGGACTTCAACCAGCGTGGACGCCTCCCATGTGCCGCTGGTCGTGAGGTTGTGCAGGATTCCTGTGGAATGCCTTTACGATAATGAATCATGACACGTTCCATGTCGCTCTCCTTGCCCGATGGAATCTTGCAACAAAAAAGGCCGCCGGGGATAACGACAGCCTGTGAAGCGAAGGGAGGCATAAACCGCCCGTGGTCAGCCATGCGTGCGGGATTACTTCATTCAGCCGCACTTGATGCCGATGCCAACAAAAACAGCCAGACACAAAACAGTTACCAATGCAAAAATTCCGCCTGTCATATCGCCTGCTCTTTGTCTTTGAGGTCAGCGCCTATATAACTTCACCAATAATTTCAATAACGACTCTTTTTGTATCAGGTGACAGTTTGGCATATCCATAAGTCATTATAAAAAACTCCCAGCCAGGCTGGGAGTCTCCAAAAGTCTATAGCCATGCGACACTTTTTGATTTGTCAGAGCAGGCCTGCGGGGCCTGACAGCCGCAAGATGCGGCAAATCAAAAGAAGGCCACGGTGGATGGCGTATCACCAGGCGGCCACACAGCCGTCGGTACGTGATTCGGTACCACCCACGAGGGTACCATCTTTCGTGCGCCAGATAATTTCACCGCGGCCAAAGTCACCAGCCAAAGTGTCATAGCTGATCTCGTGCCCCATACGTTCCAGCTTGCGGAGTTCTTCCACGGGATAGCCGGCTTCCACTACGACCTTCTTGTCACGAGTCCATTGCCAGCGGGGAGCATCAAGAGCCTGCTGAGGATTCATGCCGAAATCTATGCAGTTCATGAGAACCTGAACATGCCCCTGCGGCTGCATAAATCCGCCCATGACGCCGAAAGGACCGACAGCCTTGCCGTCTCTGGTGACAAAGCCGGGAATGATGGTGTTGTAGGGACGCTTTTCCGGAGCTACGGCATTGGGATGTTTGGGATCGAGAGAGAAGCTGCAGCCACGATTATTCAGGGAAATGCCGGTACCGGGGACAACCACGCCGGAACCGAACCCGCCGTAATTGCTCTGAATGAAGGACACCATATTGCCTTCACCGTCGGCGGTACACAAATACACGGTGCCGCTCTGCTTGAACTCGCCGGCGACAGGCTGCTGGGCCTTGTCGGTGATGAGCTTGCGTCTGTCGGCGGCATAGTCGGAGGAAAGCATTTCTTTTACGGGAACCTTGCTTACACGGGGGTCGGCCACATACTTCAAGGTGTCGGCAAAAGCCAGCTTCATGGCTTCAATCTGCACATGAGCGGTTTCAGGGCCGCGATGGTCAAAGTGGTAGCCATTGAGGATGTTCAGAGCCATGAGGGCGGTAATGCCCTGTCCGTTCGGCGGCAGTTCCCATACATCATAACCATGGTAGTTGACACTGAGCGGCTCCACCCATTCCGGTTCTACGGCCGCAAGGTCTTCATCCGTGATGTAGCCTCCTGTAGCCCTGGAGAATTCGACGATTTTCCTGGCGATTTCACCGGTATAGAAGGCGTCGGCATTGGTCTTGCCAATGAGCTCCAGAGTGCGGGCGTGGTCGGGCAGTTTCCACAGCTCACCAGCTTTGGGAAGAACACCGTTTCTGGAGAAAGTGTCTTTCCAGCCGTGGAACTGAGGATCAGTCTGCTCAGTGTACATGGGACCTCTCAGGTTCCAGAACTGTGCCACAGTGGGCTGCACAGTGAAGCCGTCGCGCGCATAGCTCACGGCCGGGGCCAGAGACTCCGAGAGAGGGAGTTTGCCGAATTTTTTTGCCAGCACAGCCCAGGTTTTTGGAGCTGCCGGGACGGTTACGGCCTTCCAGCCGAGTGAGGGAATTTTCTTTTCGTCCTTGAACACGTCGAGATGCATGGCCTTGGGAGAGCGGCCGCTTCCGTTGATGCCGTATATCTTGCCGTTCACCCAGAGAATAGCGAAGTTGTCGCTTCCAATGCCGTTACTGGTGGGCTCAACAACAGTCAACGCCGCCGCCGTGGCAATGGCTGCATCTACGGCGTTACCGCCTTTTTTCAGTACTTCAAGGCCAGCCTGCGCGGCAAGAGGATTGGATGTGGCGACCATTCCCCTGGATCCATACACGACGTTTCTTTGTGCCGGATAGGGATAGTAGAGAGGGTCAAAGGAAGTCAGCGGATCCGAAGCGGCCGCCGCGACAGAAGAGGTTCCCAGGCATAGAGCCAGGGCTGCCAGCTTCAGCTTTCCACAGGGGTTGGAGAGTGGAAACATGAGATTCCTCCATTTCCAATCGGACTTTTATCTATTCCGGGAGGATTTTCCTCCCGCGCTTTTCCGCCATCCATGCGGAACCGTCCATTCCATGGCGTCCGTTTTTCCACAGAACGGAAATATTCCCGGCATCCAGTGTACTTGCCGGTCAGTGCATGACCTCGATTTTTCGCGGGGAATTTTCTCCGGAAGTCAATGTTCCGATGATGCCTATCCATCATGAACATCAGGCAAGCAATTCCTTCATCATGGCATCAGCCGAAACTGCAAAACTGACCGCCACGGCCCCCACGCGGGGACCGTGGCGGTTCCGGTCAAAAGCCGTGCTGATCAGCGCCCCTTAAAAACCCAGCCAGCCGAACCCCTTTGCCATGATAGCGGCAAGAGCTACCCAGCCGGCTATCTGCCATTTGAGAAGATCATATTTATTCTGTTGAACTTCCGCGCGAACCTTTTCGATATCAGTTTTCAGTTCTGCGCGAACCTTTTCCATTTCCGCGTGAACCTTTTCGATTTCGAGGCGAGTATCAAGTATATCGCCTTTTGTCGCCAGCTCTTTTCGGGATGATTCATCATGGGTCGCTATCAGTTTTTGGAAAGCACTGCTCTGTGTTTCCAACTGTTCCCTCAAAGCTATAGCCTGAATTTCCGCCTGCTGGCGGGTGAAGCCCGCTTCTTCCCGTTTTTTGGTGTATCCCAGAGAATCAAAGGTAATGGCAGTCATAACGGCTCCTTACTTAAATTGCCAATTAAGCAATTTTAAAGGGATTGTCAAAATCGTCAGCCATTGAGCGGGGGGAACGATCAAGCATAACAGGTGACGCGGATGGGCTTGCCGTTCCATTTTTCCTGTCGGCAAAGCGATCTTGGGTGACTCCTCACATGCAAAAAGCGGTGCGGCGAGACAGGCCGTTGGGAAGTATGCGTGCAAGTGGTACACGACCTGCGAAGAAAGCTCAGTAATGGTAACGGCACTGCAGAATGGTCAGCGTATTCGATACTTCATCTATCGTGTAAACAAGACGGTGTTCAGCGTCAATTCGGCGAGACCAGTATCCCGCAAGGTTAAATTTCAGGGGTTCAGGTTTGCCGAAGCCTTCGAATGGTGTGCGCATGGCATTTTCAATCAGGGCATTGAGGCGCTTGAGTGCAGCCCTGTCTGTTTTCTGCCAGTAGAGATAGTCCTCCCATGCCTGAGGCGTCCAGGTGAGATTCATTTTTCATTCCTCGGACAGAGCATGAGGGCTGGTGTTTCCCTTTGCCACGGCATCAAGCGCGGCACGGAGACGGGAAGCATTTTTTGGACTTTGCAGCAGATAACAGGTTTCGGCAAAGCTGTTGTAGTCGGCCAGCGAGAGCATGACGACGGGATCGGCCTTTTGCCGCGTGATGATAACCGGTGCATGAGCGTCGCATACACGGGCCATGGTTTCCGCGAGATTCTGGCGGGCCTCGCTGTAGGTAATGGCGTCAAACGGCTGATGGGTCATGTAACAGTCTCCTTTTTGTACAAATTTATGTACATATTTTTCTTGTGTCAAGAGGTATAAAACATGAGTCTTGATGCTGCTCGCCTGGCATGGATCCAGCAAAATGTGAGCAGCGCCCAAAAGATTGTCCTGCCGTCGCCGGCGGACAGAGCCTCTGAAGATTGCCGCTGCCGGCCGTCACCTGCGCGGCTTGGCCATGATACATGCCTCAACAAAAAAACGGCAATAGCGTGTATTTCGGATTTTATTGAAAATGGTTCCTGTTCAGCCGTATCCGATGCGGGCCTGCATCTCCGGCTTTTGTTTTTTGATTATTAACAGTATAATAAGCAACAAAAAAGACGGAGGCAGAATGAGAATTACCCTGAAAAGCATTGGCTCACATGCTCTGCGCGGCTGGCGCTGGATATGCGACGGTTTGAAACCGCCGTTCGGAACAATCGGTCATGCCCTGAAGCCGCTTGCCGGAGGAGGTCTTCTGAGCGGTATCCGGCATTTTCTTTTGCGCCAGATTGTTTCCATCCGTCTGGATCGTTCCCTTGAACGTGCCGACGCGCCGGACCCACGGGACTTCCATTCCATGCTGTCGCTATGGGGAATCGCCCCGGATGCGGAAAGCATACGCCGCTGCATCGCGGGGCTTGTTTCGCGTTGTATCTGTGTATGCGGCATGTCCGTCATTTTTATCAGCCTGATACTTCATCAGTGGACAGGCCGACTCTCACAGTGGCTTGTGGTTCTCACTTTTTCCTGTCTCATCCTTATCGTTGTTCCGACGCATGTCTGGAGAATTTCAGTCCTGCGGCGGCGCAAGTTCATCCCTTTTCACGGCTGGCTCATGGGAGGCAAATAAATGGCATTTGATACCGCACCGCTGCAGACCGCCGGCGATCTGTCCATTGCGGCTCTGGATGGGCTTTTCGGAACGGACTGGTTCAGCATGAATCCGCAGGTGGCGGAAGGAGCCACGATCATTGTGGATATGCTCAGCCTGCTGAACGAGTTTGCGCTGTTCGCCATGGGCCTGCTGTTCTGCATCGTTTACGGCACGGCGGTTGTGGGGACCGCCCATGAGGGCGAACCGTTGGGCAAAAAACTCCATAGTTTCTGGGTTCCCGTCCGTTTTGCGCTCGCAACAGGCATGCTTGCCCCGATCTCCGGCGGGCTGTGCCTGTTCCAACTGCTTCTGCTTATGACTGTCGGGTGGTCTGTTCACGGCGCAAATGAGCTTTGGAATATCTTTCTGGATTCCGCCCTGAAGAACGACATCATCAGCGTAAGCACGTCCACGGACACCATTCCGCCAAGTGTGGCGGTTCAGTCACGCAAGGTGGCGGATGATGTTCTCATGAACCTTGCGCTCATCAGCTATCAGGAACAGGAACACGGCCTCGGGGAAGGACGGCTTGCACAGCTTGAAACGCCTTCCAGTTTCAGTCTGGGGACACCGCACTACCGCTGGAAATTCCTCGATGCAGCCACGATGGTAGGTGATCATTCCAAGCTCGGCGGGGTTGACATGACCTGCTATACCACGAGTTCCTGCAATCAGTCCGTTCAGGCGGTGCAAAAGCTGATTCTGGATCTGCAGCCCATTGCGGAGACTCTTGTTGCCAGAGGACTCAACCGGACCTCCGGCATGCCGGATGATACTCTCTATAATAACGCCGTAAACGAGTTCGCCCGCGCTCAGACCGAAGTGATCCGGCAGACATATGCGGAACAGATTCAACGGCTCAACGGCAATGTGGAAACTTTTCTTGATGGTGCGAAAAAGGCGGGCTGGATCGGGGCGGGCAGCTACTATCACACTATCCTGAGCCTGCAAAGTCAGGCGAAGGAATTGTCACGCCTGCACATTTCCAGCACGGCCCCGAACCTTGCAGCCAAGGATGACGGATTCGGCATCTATGCCAATTCCATGCGTCTGGCGTCCTCATTCACTGAAAATGTGGATACGGAAAGCATTATTCAGGCCGCGAAAGCGGGCGGAACCATGACCGTGATCGAAATGCTTTTCGGAGAAAACCTGAACGTAAAGGCAATCAAATCCCTTTCCTCCTCTCTGGCGGAAGGCGATCCCATTCATGGAATGGCGGCGTATGGAAACGACATCATTGCCGCCGCCATCGGCGCGAAAACGGCCTTTGATCTGCTGAAAGCCTCGGCTGCCGCAATCGGCGCGGGGGCGGATGCGCACCTCCTGGGAAAAGCCGCAAACTGGCTGACAGGTGTGCCCGCCGCCACAAGTGCTTTTGTCAATTCCCTGCTGGAAAGCCTGTCTCCGCTGGTGCTGCTTCTGGTCGGAGCCCTGTTCGCGGCAGGTGTCCTGCTGGCTTTCTATATTCCCGCCGTACCGTTCGTGATCTGGCTCTCCGGAGTCATCGGCTGGCTGCTTCTGGTGGTGGAGAGTCTGGTTGCAGCTCCGCTCTGGATTGTCGGCCATGCTCTGCCGGAAGGGGAAGGTTTCGCGGGCGAGCATGGCCGACGCGGCTACATGCTCTTTCTCGGCATTCTTGTCCGGCCCTTCCTGATGCTGATGGGACTGTGCTGCGCCATGGTGCTGATCAACACTGTGGGCAGGCTCATCGCGATCATGGTTACGACCTATGTGGCCTCCTGGGAGGCCCATGCCTCCGGCTGGATCGTGCCCATCATAAGCCTGATTGCCTATGTCCTGATCCTCGGGGCCCTGATGATCCTCATGAGCCACAAGACATTCAGCCTCATCGTCCGCCTGCCGGACAACGTGCTGGCATGGGTCGGCGGACACATGGTCGGACTCGGGGAAGAAGCCGACGAAGGCAAGGCAAATATCATGATGGGAGGCATGGTGCGAAGAACAGAGTCCGCCATTCAGGGCAGTACCACCATGCAGGGCAAACGGGCCGGAGCCGGACAACAGGAAGCGGCCATGGAGGGAACCAAAGGGATGGACAAATCCGGCATCGACGCCCTCAATCAGAAACTCGCCCCGGCGGATAAGGAAGGAGTCTGACAAACAGAAAAACAAAACGCCCGAAAAACGGGCGTTTTGTTTTTCTAGCGCAATGCAGCCTGATCTTCAGGCGAAAGACTTGCAATTGCCTTCCTTTTTAGCGAATCCGCCTCCTGTCGAGATAGCAAACCGCCAGAAATTAATGTTTCAATAACTTTTTTATTCGCACGGAGGGCTGCCTTGTGGTAATCATTCTGTGCTTTGAGTTCTTTGGCGATTTTATACAGCTCGTTGTAACCTTCCCGGGAGGCTTCCAGCCGCCCTTTCAGTTTCGCCATTTCAATATCATATTCCCGGAGATCCGCCCCAACCCGGATGAACTGGGTGTCAGGAGCGCGGAACAGTTCTTCAATACCGGAACGGGACATGGGATACCTCCATCGGGAAATTCAGCGTGAAGTCAGTATATGAGGCGGCGCGGACAAAGACAAGCCGCCGTGTGGCTGACGGGATAACGGAATATATATTCCGTTATCCCGTTATCTTCTTGTACGGTTATGCTATATCAGAATCGCCAGCATTCGGCTCAGGGACTCGATGTTCTGCCCCATGCAGGTCGCCTGCGCCATACAGGCCGAAGTCAGTTTCTCGGTGACGGCGGCATCCATGCCTGACCGCTCTTCCCTCTTCATGGCCCGGCGGTATTCCGACGCGGCCAGCACCAGCTCATACGCTCCCGTTATCAGTCGCCCCGCTTCCCGCTGAAACTCGAGAAAGTCTTCCTGAATACCGGGAACGGAAACGGGAGCCTCCTCTTTCTCCCGCGCAGGGGGAAGCTCCCTCGCAGCGGAACGCCGGGCCGCTTCCTCGCTGGCAATCGCATCCAGCCGGGCCTGAACAAAGAGCATGGCATTGGCCACATCGTCCAGAGTAAAGCGGCTTGTGGGCGTCTTCAACCAGGCTTCATACTGCCTGACAATGGTCCTTCTCATCCGCCCCGTGACGTTCTCCCACTGCCGCACCAAATCCCGAAGATGCTTCATGTCCGCATACGTCGCACGGGCATCTTGCGGACGCGACGGAGGAAGGGCCGGCTGAGGTAACTGCTTCTCCTCTTCGGGGAGTTTCTGCAGCACATCCAGAACCCACTTTCGAAACTCTTTGGCCACGGGAGTACGTGCAAACATGGCGAGAAGATGGCAGCCGCGAAGGGTGAAAATGCGGGTTTTTACCGGGAGAGCCGAGTCGGCTCCCTCGGAGATTTCAACTACTTGCGTCATGTCTGACGTAAACTCTCCAGCATTGCTACGATAAATGCGAGAAACACTATTTTCCTGCGCATAGCCAAGAGCGCGGGCAAGTTCGGCGGCACGAATCCAAAGGCTGTTCTGGTGGATGATTGGTGTCAGAGTGACATCCTTGAAAGACAGGGAATTGTTCATGGAAACCTCGCTGGTTTTCTTATTCGGCCTTTAACATAAAAAGGCCGGGAGCTAAGAACCGCCAGCGAAGCGGCAGGCATATTTCCCTGCCCTGCGGCAGGGTATTGTATTAGCCTACTCCCGGCCATATGGCCGTAAAAGCCCATTGCGGGCACAAGAAAACCACTGGATAACGGGAGTGGCAACCGTCGCTGTAGAGTTCTTAGGCTCTAGAAGTAGTCTATCCCTGAATCGGGAGAAATTGTCAAACAGGAAACATCATATAAATTATCAGCATATCAAAAACATACTCTTTGCTGTTTTCTCCATTCTCCTCAAAACAGAAAAACGACAGGAGCGTAGCAGGCAAAGACAAGCCGTCGTGTGACTGAGGGGATAACGGAACATGTATTCCGTTATCCCGTTATCTTCTTATACGGCTATACTACGGTACTCCGTACAGGATACATGACATACTTCTCTCAAAAAGGAGAAGGTCCTGAATCTTCCTCTACTTGAAATTGTGGAATAGAGCCAAAAGGACGAGCAAAATGTTTTATATAATTTCCATTTTCAAAATCGTCCTTATCAGGAAAAAAAACCTCATAGGTCTCTTTTTTTAAATACAAACAGCCATATTCATCAATTGGAGCAAGTTGAAACTGTTCCCGTGCTTCATGTGACATCCTGAGAAACAAATCCTTACAAAATCTGATATCAAGTTTATTTTTTGAATATATAGAAAAGAAGTCTTCATTTTGGTATTTTGTATTCATGGACATATATTCAAGAAGAGATAGCGGAGTATATCCAGGATCTTTTGCACATGCTGCCCATATATAAGCGATAACAGGTTTATTCGTGGCAATCATCTCGCAAACATCATAGTAGTCTCTAACTTCTGAGCGTCCAGCCAAAGCAAGTATTTTATTCATAGCCAAATCATGGTAATTTAACTGAAAACCAAAACAATCATCTTTTTCTATTGGAAAAAAACGGTAAACAGAATCAGTTGCCCATTGAATCTCTGTTCGTTCTATTCCATTACTGACAACAACTTCACCTATGCCATTTTTTTCAGGAGTACGCAGTATTTCAATCGAATAGCCGTGCGCTTTTAATAAGTCGATATCTGTAATAAATGCCTTGGCACACATTTCATGTTCGTCATGAAATATATCAAAATCGCTTGAACATCGGGGAAGTGAATAATTAAGTGTAGTCCCCCCCGCGAAGTAGCTCCTTTCACTACGCGTCCTCATCAGGACAGGTATCAGCTCTTCCTGAAATCTTGTCAGCATTCATTTTCTCCAGAGAATTAACGAGTGACAGAGCACATTCAACTCCTCGGCGGCCTGCACGTTTTTTCAAAATGCTGATGACAAGCCCAACATATTCAGCATCGGAAGACAATGCTGTTCGCGGTGGGATATTCCAAAAGGCACTGGGGAGCTGCTCTACAAATTTTTGAGCCTGAGCCGCAACTTCAGGAAGTCCTTCCAAACCGGAAGGAACGATTACCCTGGAAGTCGATTTCCGTAACAGACGTAAAGTATCTGCTATCATGGCTCATTTCCTGTATGTCTGAATCAGGTTCAGTATATGAAGCGGCGCGGACAAAGACAAGCCGCCGTGTGGCT